>Ga0210386_10000209_pt1 | contig 51955 bp, 54 predicted proteins | sample IncBWH32OmetaG_FD_160091 | JGI IMG/M metagenome (GOLD analysis project Ga0210386, IMG submission 160091) | Forest soil microbial communities from Barre Woods Harvard Forest LTER site, Petersham, Massachusetts, United States - Inc-BW-H-32-O ...
TCGGACGCTAACCCGTTCGACCCACACTGGTGCGGATACTTCGAGGATCGAAAGAGACTCAAGATGAGCAGCGCACATCGCTGATCCAATTGCGTTGTAACACCGGCTCCACTCCCGTGGGGCTTACACACGGCTTGAGCCGGATGATGGGAAACCATCCAGTCCGGTTCTGAGGGGAGGGAGCGGCAGCGATGTCGTTCCCTTACCCGACATCAGGGCTGCCCCCGATTGACACCCTCGACAAAGCCGCCATAGCATTGGCCAGCCCCACGATTATGTTCCACGCAGCGGGACAACCTCAGGCATGACATGGTCGCAAACATACCTCCTGTTCGGCAGAGGTCTGGGCTTTTCCGCTCTCATTGCTGCGACTCCTATCTTTACCCTGTTGATCCTGCTCGGCATCCTTCGCAAGCCAGCTTGGCTTGCCGGACTCTCCGGACTTGCTGTCACCTTTGTCCTTGCCGTCTGGGCGTACCGCATGCCCGCCATAACCGCCGTGAGCGCGGCCTGCCATGGAGCCGCCTTCGGGCTCTTTCCCATCTCGTGGATCGTGTTTTGGGCGATCGCACTCTTTCGCGTGACCGAGGTGACCGGCAAGTTCGAGATCATCAAACATTCGGTCGGCAGATTGACGCCGGACCATCGCCTGCAGGCCCTTTTGATTGCCTTTGCATTCGGAGCCTTCCTTGAGGGTGCGGCGGGCTTCGGCACCCCGGTCGCTGTTGCTGCAACCATGCTCACGGGACTGGGCTTCACCGCGTTCAGCGCTTCCGCTATCTGCCTGCTGGCGAACACCGCGCCCGTCGCCTTCGGCTCTATCGCGATTCCGCTTGTGACGCTGGCCGGAACTACGGGCCTGCCCCTGGACAGGCTAAGCGCTACAGTGGGCAGTCTTTGTGCTCCCGTTTCTCTGATCCTTCCCACTTACCTAATCCTCGCAATGTGGGGTCTGAAGGGCATGGACGGGATATGGTTCCCAGCCGCAGTTGCAGGACTGGCCTTCGCCTCAGTGCAGTTCCTGGTTTCGCACTTTATCGGCCCGCAGCTTACAGATATTCTGGCCTCGTTGACAGCCATCATTGCCTTGGTTGCCGTGCTGCGTTTTTGGCGCCCTGCAAGGCGAGCGAGCGAGTACGTGCAGGAAGCCCGCGCTGCTGCAAGGAGCATTCCCGAGTACAGCGTCTTCGAAGCAGCGTATGCATGGCTGCCATACGGATTGTTGGTAGTGTGCGTTCTGCTATGGGGCTACAAGCCGGTTCACGCGCTGCTGGATTCCGTCAGCATAGCCATCCACTGGCCTTTTCTGCACAATGTAGTCCGGCGAGTGCCCCCGATAGTTGCCCGGGCGGCTCCTTATCCCGCGATCTTCAATCTGAACTGGTTTGCCGCATCCGGCACCTCGTGCATGACAGCTACCTTGCTGTCGGCGATTTGCCTGAGAATGAGCCTGCGGCAATTTATTCGCACATTGCTTTCCGTTGTGCGCACGTTGTTGCTACCAACGGTTACTGTCGCCTCCGTACTCGCCATCGCTTTTCTGATGAACTACTGCGGAGCGACCGCAACTCTGGGACTGACCTTCTCCGCGACCGGTGCAATGTTCCCCTTCTTCAGCTCTTTTCTCGGTTGGCTGGGAGTGTTCCTGACCGGCTCGGATACTTCTGCGAACGCATTGTTCGGCAGCCTGCAGGTCATTACCGCGAGCCGGCTAGGTCTCGACCCGGTGCTCATGGCTGCAACTAACTCCGCGGGCGGAGTCATGGGTAAGATGATCAGCCTGCAGACAATTGCAGTAGCCGCGGCCGCGACAGGGTTATCAGCCGCCGACCAGTCAAAGCTCTTTCGCTTCACGCTGAAGCACAGCATTCTGCTGGCGAGCGTCATCGGCGGACTGGCTTCGCTCTATGTGTATGGATTTCACTTCCGCTGAAGTTGACGCAAAGACTCAAGTTAATCCGTGTCGTCTGTGGGATACTGGCCAAAGAGTGTCCCCCTATGAGCAATGAGAATCCTTACGCAGAGTATCTGGACGACCAGGAGCCGTTGAAAGTCCTCTCCCTGACCGCGCGAAAGATTGAGGCCATCCTGGAAGACCTTGGCTCGGTGCGCGTGAATCAGCCGCCTGCGCCCGGCAAGTGGTGCGCGTGCGAAATCGTCTGCCACCTGGCCGATTGTGAGCTGGTCTTCGCTTATCGGTTGCGGCAGACGCTAAGTGAGGACCATCATGTCATCCAGCCGTTCGACCAGGAGAAGTGGGCCGCAAAGTATCCCGGCTATGACGCGCGAGCAGCCCTCTCAACATTTCACGCAGTGCGAAACTGGAACCTGGCCTTCATTCGTTTGCTCGTGCCCGAAGAGCATGCGAAGTCGGTTACGCATCCAGAGCGCGGCACGATGACATTTCAGAACATCATCGAGACGATGGGCGGCCACGATATCAACCACCTGCGTCAGCTGGAAGGCATCGCGAGGAACTTTGCGCCGGAGCAATCGGCGCTCTCCGCCGATTAGTGCGCTTGCGCCGCGATGTTCTTGCCGAAGCGGAACGTCGGGCCGACAGAGAAGCGCACCGTCCAGTCACCGTTCTGCAGCAGGTCATTGAAGAGGTGCCAGTAGACGAGGTCGCTCTGCATGCGCAGGCCAAAGTGGTGCGTGGCGTACCAGTCGAACCCTCCGCCGAAGCCGTAGAAGCCCTGCCAGTCTAGCTTGGTTCCGGAGGGAACGAGCTGCGCAACGACTTGCGTCGCAAACGGGTCGGTTGGATGAGGCGTGACCCTCTGCCGGATTGCGCCGAGAGATGGCCGAGCGAAGAGCGTCACCTTTTTAAAGTGCCGGTATTCGAATTGCGGACCGAGAGCGAAAGTCTGTGAGAAGGCATCCGTGGGTACAATGAGCTGGTAGCCGGGCGGCAGTTCGCCGATCGACTCCAGGAATTCAATTTCCTGATCCAGTTCCTGCTGCAGGGAGGTCTTGAGGACACTGGTGGTCAGCGAATTGTGTCCAGTGACGACCGAATAATCGAAGCCCAAGGCATACCAGGTCTTCAGGTTGCGTCCTACCTGCAGGTTGTAGCCGCGCTCGGCAAGGTTCAGATTGGGCGTTTCGAAATAGGTGAATCCGTTATAGATATCGTACTGGCGCACGTCGGTTTGCTGGGCGAGAAGCGGACGTGACAGGAGTGGGGGGAGCAACAGCGCGGCCATGAAAAAAGCCGTCCCCGTGGTTTTCAAACCGCGCAGGATCATCAACTTCTCCCTTCGTTTACCAAACGCCGGTATGAAACGCGTGAGGGGCATCGTTTGTCAACAGCGAGTGCGTGCATTTTCGTCGAGAGGTAACGGGCCGCGGCTGAAATTGCTCTACAATACCCGGAAGCCTTTGCGTGAATACCGGGAAGCCTTGCCTTCCAGTCTTGCGTCGATGAGTCCTTGCCGGCACCCGCGCATCTGCTTACTACATCATGATTGAACATCCTCTCCCCGAAGCCCTGACCTTTGACGACGTATTGTTAGTGCCCGCTTACAGCGATGTAGTTCCCGCGCAGGTGAGCACGCAGACCAGCCTGACCAAGAAGATTCTGCTCAACACTCCCTTGCTAAGCGCGGCCATGGATACGGTGACCGAGTCCCGGCTGGCCATCGCAATGGCTCAACAAGGCGGACTGGGCATCATCCATCGCAATCTCACGCCCGACCAGCAGGCGAGCGAGGTGGACAAGGTGAAGCGGTCGGAGAGCGGGATGATTGTCGATCCCGTCACCATCACCCCCGATCAGCTCATCTGCGAGGCGCTGGAGGTGATGCGGCGCTACAAGATTTCCGGCGTTCCCGTGACCAAGAACAAGCGGCTGGTCGGCATCCTCACCAATCGCGATCTGCGTTTCGAGACGCGCACCGATATCCCCGTCGGCGATGTGATGACCAGGGAAAACCTCATCACTGTGCCTGTGGGCACGACGCTCGAAGAGGCGGAGCTGATCCTGCACAAGCACCGCATTGAGAAATTGCTGGTGGTGAACGGCGGCTATGAGTTGAAGGGCCTGATCACCGTTAAGGACATCCAGAAGAAACTGAAGTATCCCAACGCCTCGAAGGACGAGAAAGGGCGATTGCGCGTGGGCGCGGCGATTGGCGCGACGGGTGACTTCCTTGAACGGGCTGCCGATCTGGTGAAAAACCGGGTGGATGTTCTGTCGATCGATTCGGCGCATGGACACTCGTCGCGTGTGCTGGAGGCGGTCCGGCTGGTGAAGAAGCAGTTTCCGGATGTGGACCTGCTCGCTGGCAACATCGCGACTTACGAGGGCGCAAAGGCTCTGATCGAGGGCGGTGCCGATGCGGTCAAGGTAGGCATCGGACCCGGATCGATTTGCACCACGCGCATGGTGACGGGAGCGGGCATGCCGCAGATTACCGCTGTCAGCGAGGCATTTCGCGCGGGTCGGGAGTTCGGAATCCCGGTTATTGCCGACGGAGGCATCAAGTATTCGGGCGATGTGGCCAAGGCCATTGCGGCGGGCGCGAATGCCTTGATGATCGGTTCGCTCTTTGCCGGCGTCGATGAGAGCCCCGGCGAGACGATTCTCTACCAGGGCCGGTCGTTCAAAGCGTACCGCGGCATGGGATCGCTGAGCGCGATGTCGCAGGGTTCGGGCGAGCGATATTTCCAGGGCTCGCAGGATTTCCGCGATGAACCGGCACGTCCCGAGAGCGTAGTCTCGCGTGAGCAAAACGGTCAGAATCGCCTGGCAAAGTATGTGCCGGAAGGCATTGAAGGCCGCGTGCCCCATCGCGGTCCGCTCGAAGCCATGGTCTACCAGCTTGTCGGAGGATTGCGCTCGGGCATGGGATACCTTGGTTGCGGGACGATCGAAGAGCTGCAGACCCGGTCGCGTTTTGTGCGCATCTCCAACGCTGGTTTGCGCGAGAGCCATGTGCATGACGTGATCATCACTCGCGAAGCTCCGAACTATCACGTCGAATAACGCTGCCGGATCTAAGCATCTGCGCCGAAGGCGCGTTCGCCTGGGACGGCCAGTCCCCGCTTGCGCAGGATCACTTTCCTGCGCTTCCTCCAGTCCTCGTTCAGGCCAATCATCTCCCACGGTATCTCCGGAGAGAGATGCCGCAAGACCGCGTCGCTGGAGGGATGGATGTGCAACGCCGGCGCAACCAGATACAACAGGGGCAGTTGATCGGAAGGCTCGATTCCCGGAAAGTAGCCATGCTTCTCGAAGGCGCGCTCGCCTTGCAGTTGACGGACGCGTGACCAGTAGTCGAGGGCTTGCAGTGGCAGGTGGAGATCGTCGTCAGCCTTAAACTCTATTACTGCCAGGCGTCCGCTGTGCGTGATCGTAAGCAGGTCCAGCATGCCGCGGTCTCCGGCGGAGAATGCCGGGACCTGCGAATAAACGATGTCAGCACGGGTGGCGGGCTCGATATCCGCAATGTCCTGCCGTAGTCCGGACTCAAGCCAGCGCTCGGGTTGAAGACGGCGGAGAGGATTGCGGATTGTGCCGCTGGCGTGGCAATGTACAAAGAGCCGTCCGGTGAGTTCACGGAAGAGGTCTTCGGTTTCGAACGTCAGCGGCGTCTCATTCGCGCCGGCGCCGAAGGTGATGTCGTCTCGCCTCGTAAACGAACCGGCCACCAGGCCGTGCCGGATGCGGGCGAATTCAAGACCATACAGGACGAAAGCGATCTCGGTGGCGCTGCGCGGGCGAACTTCCGTGGTCGCGCGGTGTCCAGGACGCAATAGACCCAGTACGTGATTGACTGCGGAGCGGAAGCGTTCCAGCGCAGCGTTCGGGTTGAAGGCGTGGACAAGTTGGCAGTGGAGATTTCCGGAGTTGCGGAGATCGACCGGTTCGATCTGTTCCACACGCTCGTCGAGCTCATACAGTTCCCACTTCGCCGCAGCAGAATTGAGCCACGGCATGCGGGCGCATGTGGTTTGGGCCGTTCCCTGCGGAACGATGACCTTGAGACCCTCAGACAGCCGCCGTCCGCCGCCGTGTTCACGGCAATAAGCAAGCCACAGAATGCCAAGCGTGAGAATTCCGTCGATTGTGGGTTGCAGCTCTTCCGCATTGACGGCGATTACGCTCCATGCCACTGTTCCTCTCGTCAGCACGTCGCGCGAGTAGGCCGGACCAAAGCTGTTCTCAAGGTCGGCGGCGATGCGAAAGCCCTCGGCCGTCCAATCGGAAAAACTGCGCACCAGCACGCGATCCAGAATGCGGAGATACTTCGCGCGCGTGGCCTCGCGCGAAGAGGGCGTGCGTCGATCGCGATTCGGGACCAGCTCAAGCACCTGGGGACGTGTCTGACCGAAACGCCGCGTTTCCAAGGCCGCAGCGAGTCTTTGCGGACCTGCGGGCCGCGAATCGTGCGGACCAAGTTGCGCTCCTCCGACCACAGATGTAGCAGGCAGCGGTCTTGCTCGGAGGACAGGGAATAGCGCGCCGATTGCATGTCGAAAATCACGCCACCGTCTTCCAGAATGGCCGCCTGCGGATGTTCGGCAAAAAAGTCTTCGAGCTCGCGGGCCAGCTCCGCGGCGGGAATTTCAGCAGTAGCGACGGGCATTGCGACGATGATGCGAGGCCGCCGCGACGCTCATCAAGCGAATTGCTACCAGCCTCTACTCTTTCGTAACGCGACAATATGAGCGACGTGGTGGCGCGAGTGCCAGTCATAGAGAGCAATCGCCTCGACCAGAGGCGTACGGCCATTCTCGGAGTGGTTGTAGCCGCGCTGCCACTGCGCCTCGGAGAGCGATTCAAACAGTGCCACCCAGCGCCGGTGCAGAGATTCAAGCAGGTCGAGCGACACGTCGACGGGCAGCGTGCGCGCATCGGCCAGCTCTGCCCAGACTTTTTCGTCGTAAGCCTTCACGGTCGGCCAATCTTCGGTCAGCGCCAGTCGCGTGCGGACATATGCATTCATGTGGCTGTCGGCAACGTGATGCACGAGCTGGCGGATGGTCCAGCCGCCTTCACGGTATGGCGTATCGATCTGGGCGTCGTTCAGGCCGTAGACCGCCGCGCGGAGATTCTCAGGCAGTGCGGACAGCGTAGCAATGTAGCCGTGCAGATGGGCCGGATCGAGAACGGTGGGGCGGGTGAAATCACCGATGGGGTAGCGCGGATCAGAAACTGGATGGCTTGCCATGTCATTAGAAATAGCACGCGCAAGCGAGTTGTGTTCAGGCGTGCTGGACCCGATGAAAACGCCGAAGCCCAGCACACCCGCCGAGCTTACGAATGGTGGTGGTAATGATGACTGTGGTGGTGATGGTGATGTGGCTGGGCGTAGGCCGAAGCTGAAAACACCAGCGCCAGGGAGAGCAACAGAAGCTTTTTCATGCCGCGATATTAGCAAGGAGCGGAGTGCGAAAGCGCTGAAACTCCAGGGCGGAATATGCGGAGTTACCCTCAACCAGACGTTTACCTGATCCCGAGATGAGCCTAGAATCAAGATAAGCACAACCAATCAATAGGACCCTATGACTCTTCCGCCATCTCCGGCAGCCGCCGGACCGCAGCATAAGAAGTATTTCTTCGACAAGTTTGGCATTACAGAGCGGCTCCTTGAGCGCTGCCTGGGTGAGGCGCTTTCCGCGGGTGGCGACTATGCCGATCTTTACTTTGAGTCCATCGCCTCCACCTCGATCGGAATCGACGAGTCCCTCGTGAAGTCGGCGAGCCAGGGCGTGAGCGCGGGCTGCGGCGTTCGCGTGGTGAGCGGCGAGCGCACTGGATACGCCTATACCGATGACCTGTCCTCCGACCGCCTGCTGCGCGCCGCGCGTACTGCGGCCTTGATCGCGAGCGGCCCGGCCAAGCAGCCGGTGCAGGGCTTCACGGAGACGAAGACGCCGAGCCTGTATCCCGCTCCGGCCGTCGATCTCGATAGCGATCTCTCCGCCAAACTGGATCTGGTCAGGCGCGCCGACCTTGCGGCGCGGGCCTACGACTCGCGTATTACCCAGGTGCGGGCCAGCTATTCCGATGAGCTGCGGCGCATTCTCATCGCCGCCTCCGACGGCACCTTTGCCAGCGACACGCAGCCGCTGGCGCGGCTGAATGTGTTCGTCCTCGCCAAGGACGAGGACCGCACAGCCCGCGGAACCTCCGGTGGCGGCGGACGAGTCGAGATTGAGTTTTTCCAGACGGAAAAGACACCCGAGCACTTCGCTCGCGAGGCCGCACGCCAGGCCATTCTGCAGCTCGCCGCGATCGCTGCTCCGGCCGGCGAGATGGAAGTCGTATTGGGCCCCGGGTGGCCCGGCGTTCTGCTGCACGAGGCAGTAGGGCATGGACTGGAAGCGGACTTCAACCGCAAGAAGACCTCGGCCTTCGCAGGCATGATCGGCCGCCAGGTGGCAAGCTCGAAGGTGACTGTCGTCGATAACGGCACCATGCCGGGCCGGCGGGGATCCCTGAATGTAGACGACGAGGGCTCGCCGACTCAGGAGACCGTGCTGATCGAGAACGGCATCCTCAAGACCTATCTGAGCGACAAGCTTTCTTCGCGCCTGATGGACATGCCGCACACCGGCAATGGGCGGCGCGAGAGCTATCAGCAGATTCCCATGCCGCGCATGACCAACACCTACATGCTCGCCGGCGAGGATGCTCCTGAGGACATTATGCGTAGCGTAAGGCGCGGGCTCTACGCGGTGAACTTCGGCGGCGGGTCGGTCGACATCACCAGCGGCAAATTCGTCTTCTCGGCGTCAGAAGCGTACCTGATCGAAGATGGCAAAATCACCGCTCCGGTGCGAGACGCGATGCTGATCGGCAACGGACCCGAGGCGCTTAAGTACGTGTCGATGGTGGGCAATGATCTCGAACTCGACGAAGGCGTGGGCACCTGCGGCAAAGAAGGGCAGAGCGTGCCGGTGGGCGTAGGTATGCCGACGGTCAAGCTCGACCGCATGACAGTCGGCGGCACGGGAAGATGAAGTCTGAAAGGAAGTTTCAATTGCAAATAGTGGATGTAAAGCAGTTTGTTTCGACGGCCGATGGATCGCGCCGTTATGCATGGAAGACCATTCCAGTTGGCGAGGCACTGAAAATCGCTGAGCCCCGCCTGCGCTGCCCCGAATGCAAGGGAATTATCGCCCTGCGTCGGAGATCGGAAGACGGCGCAATGCCGAATCGCGGTGAGCATAGGGCCAAAAATCGCGGCTGTTCGCTCGGCGACTGCTTCGATGGAGTGAAGCGTCTGGCGCCGAACCCGATCGAACCGGATGAGGAAAGCATTAGTGAGTAGCGTAGCTCAGCTCGTTGCCAACGACCTTCAGCAACTCGCCACCGACATTGTTACAAGAGCCGTCAAGGCAGGCGCCACCGACGCCGAGGTGACGATTCGCAAGGGCGATGAATTCTCGACGGTCGTGCGCATGGGCGAGGTCGAGACTCTGAAGGAATCAGGCTCGCGCGGCATGGGACTGCGTGTGCTGGTCGCCTCAGAGCACGGCCACCGCGTGGCCAGCACGTCGACCAGCGATTTCTCAGCGGAGGGCGTCGAGCATCTGGTGCGCGGGGCGTTGGCATTGGCGCAGGTCACCTCGGAAGATCCATTTGCCGGACTTGCCGATACCGGCGAATTCGGCAAGCTTGAGGGCGATCTCGAGTTGTATCACGAAGACGTCTATTCTCTCGAAACCACGCAGCGCATCGAATATGCCCGCTGTGCCGAGGCTGCGGCGCTGGCAGCCGATACGCGGATCACCAACAGCGATGGCGGCAGCTTCGATGCGGCAACCGGGTGCAGGATCTTCGCAAATTCGCGCGGCTTTACTGGCGAATATCGAGCCTCGTCCTGCTCCATCACTGCGAGCCCGATTGCTCTGGGCAAGAACAATGAGATGCAGCGCGATTACTGGTACACCTACGCGCGCTCGCTTAAAAAGCTAGACACGCCAGAGTCGGTGGGCCTGGAAGCTGCGCGACGCACTCTGCGCAGACTGGATGCGCGGCGAGTGAAGACGCAGCAGGTGCCCATCATCTTCGCACCCGAGATTGCCCGTTCGCTGATCGGCGCGATTTTCGATGCAGCCAGCGGAGACAGTATCTATCGGGGCGCGTCCTTCTTCGCCGGTAAGTTGGGCGAGCAGGTCGCCGATAAATCGGTCACGGTCATCGACGATCACACCATCGTTGGCGGCTTCGGAACCTCTCCCTTCGACGGCGAGGGCCTGCCGTCGCGGCGCACGGTCATCGTTGAGCGCGGCGTGCTTACAAACTACCTTCTGAACACCTACACCGGACGCAAGCTGGGGATGAAGAGCACCGGCAACGCTGCGCGCGGCCTGGCGGGAAACCCCGGCATCGGCGCCGGCAATCTCTTTCTCGTCGCTGGCACGGCAACGCCACAGGAGATTCACGGCAGCGTGCAGTCGGGCCTCTACGTTACTGAACTGATGGGGCAAGGCGTGAACATGGTCACCGGCGATTACTCGCGCGGCGCATCCGGCCAGTGGATCGAGAATGGCGAGCTGGCCTACCCGGTCCAGGAGATCACGATCGCCGGAAACCTGAAGGACATCTTCCGGAACATCACGGCCATCGGCAACGACCTCGAATTTCGCGGCTCGGTCGCATCGCCAACCCTGCGCGTGGACGGCATGACCATCGCCGGAGAGTAATCTTCTGAGTGGTGATACCCCAGTGTTCTCCTCACAATCGCTCTCGTCTTCTGTAGCGTTTGATCCGCAGAACCCTCACTGGGCGGAGCTTCCCGCTCGCGCCGGGGTATTTGCTCTCTTTGCCGCGGACGAGCGCGCCGAGCCCTACATAAGCCGAACGCCCAATCTGCGCAACCGTCTGCGCCGATTGCTGGCTGCGAGGCCCAACGAGCAGCCGGGTCAGTCGAAGCGTCTGCGTCTCACCCAGAGCGTCGCTCGCATCGAATACACTCTGACCGGATCGGATTTCGAGTCGTGGTTGCTGCTCTATCAGGCCTCCGTGGCGGCCTTCGGAGAACGAGCCCGCAAGCGGCTGCACCTGAAGCCGCAGACCTTTCTGCGCATGACGATGGATAATGCATATCCCCGCGTATATGTAACCAACAGAATCACAAAATCGGCGGCCAACGACCTTTTCGGCCCGTTCCCATCCCGTGCAGCGGCCGAAACCTTCCTTGAAAGCATGCTGAACCTCTTCGAGTTGCGCCGCTGCCACGAGGATCTTCATCCCGACCCAACATTTCCCGGCTGCGTCTACTCCGAAATGAAAAAGTGCATGGCTCCCTGCTTCAAAGGCTGCACCGATGAACGCTACGCGCAGGAAGCCGCGGCCGTGCATGCTTTTCTGGCGACGCGCGGCAAGAGCCTGATTGAGGAATTGAGCCGGGAGAGGCACCTGGCCGCCGAGGCCCTGAATTTTGAGAAAGCAGCGGAGATTCATGCCCGGCTTACCCGGGTGGAAAGCGCCGAGGCGGGCGTGTCTGCGGCTGTTCATGCGCTGGCGGAATTGAATGGCGTCATCGTGCAGCCCGCCAGCGAGCCCGGGCACGTAGCACTCTTTCTGTTGACCAGAGGCTCGCTCGCCGGACCAGCCCTCTATTCCGTGGCCGGGATGCGCCATCCGAACGAGCAATCGGGGTCGTCCTCGCTCTTCGCACATCCGGCGGCCCTTGCACCGGTGCCGCTCGAAGGGACGCCACTGGTCCGGCTGGCCGCGCGCGACGCGCTCGAATCGCGTCTCGACGACGCGCTCAACACTCTCGCCGTCCGGTCCGCAAAAAGCACACAACAGATGGCGGACCATCTCTGCCTCTTCAGCCGCTGGTATTATCGCCCGCAGGCGCGTCGTGTCGGTGAAGTGATCTTTACCGAAACCGACGACGTTCCCAAAAAGCCGCTGATGCGTGCGATCTCCCGTGTTTACCGGCAGGGGCAGCCCGGGCAGCAGCCCGAAGACGCGCCCGTTGCCGAGCAACCGGCCGGCTAAAGTGTCTGGCTCTTAGCTCCGATTACGCTGCGATAATATCCACCTGAGCTTTGCGGAACCAGCAGTGGCGAAGAATGCGTATAACGGCTCGACTGGCATTCTCCGTTCGTGCACGACTGCCACCATCTAAGACCAATTGGAGCGAGACGTATGATTCTTGAGGATATACGCTACGCACTGCGGCAGTTTGCCAAGGCTCCCGGTTTTACCGCGACGGCGATTCTGACGCTCGCCCTGGGCATCGGCGCGACGACGGCGATCTTCACGCTGGTCTACGCAATATTGCTCAAGTCTCTGCCGGTGTCGAATCCGAACGAGCTGATCCGCGTCGGTGACAACGAAAATTGCTGCATTAACGGCGGCATGCAGGACAACTGGTCGCTCTTCTCCTATGAGCAGTACAAGCAGTTTCGCGACAACACGCCGGGTTTCTCACAACTCGCGGCGTTTCAGGCCGGACACAACCAGATTGGCGTGCGGCGAGAGGGCGCCAATCATCCGGCAGAGTCGCTGATCGGGGACTTTGTCTCGGGCAATGCCTTCGACACGCTGGGCCTCAGGGCTTTTGCGGGGCGGTTGCTGAAGCAGTCCGACGATCAGAAGGGCGCGCCTTCCGTAGCGGTAATAAGCTATCGCACCTGGCAGCAAAAGTACGGAGAGGATCCGTCTGTAGTCGGCGCAGGCTTTTTGATCAACGGCCAGCCGTTCACGATCGTTGGTATCACACCGCCCGGATTTTTTGGCGAGCGGCTCGAAAGCGATCCGGCGTCATTCTGGATACCCTTGAACAAAGAGCCACTGGTTCTGGGAACCAACAGCGTGCTGGACGCGCCAGACCTTGACTGGCTGAACCTGATTGGCCGGATAAAGCTGGGAGCCAACCAGAAAGAGATGGAGGCGCGGATGCAGGTGGGGCTGCGCCAGTATCTGCAAAGCCCCATACGCAAGCTCGACGCGCGCAGCACCGGGCTGATTCCGAAGCAGACGCTGCATCTCTCGCCGGGCGGTGGCGGCGTGCAGCGCATGCAGGAGCAGTTCAAAGATGCTCTGCACCTGCTGATGTGGATCTCGGGGGCTGTTCTGCTGATTGCATGCGCGAACCTGGCCAACCTGATGCTGGTGCGTGCCACGGCGAACAGGCAGAGGATCTCGATACAGGCGGCGCTGGGCGCTCCCAGATCGCGCCTGGTGGGTCAGGCGCTCACGGAAAGCTTGGTTCTGGCTGTCCTTGGAGGCTTCGCCAGCCTCATCGTGGCCTACGGCGGAGCCCGGCTGATTGTGTACCTGGCAGAAGGGAAGAGCTACGTGCCGGTCGACGCCACGCCCTCACCGGCTGTGCTGGCATTCGCCTTTGTGGTATCGCTGGTGACGGGGATGCTCTTCGGCGTGGCTCCGGCCTGGGTGACGGCGCATGCGGACCCGATCGATGCGCTGCGTGATGCGAACCGCACCATCAAGCACAGCGGTCTGTGGACACAGAAGGCTCTCGTCGTCTTGCAAGCGGCGTTTTCCCTGATGCTGCTCTGCGCGGCGGCCCTGCTCATCCAAAGCCTGCGTAATCTGCATCATCAGGATTTCGGCTTCGACACAACAAACCGGTACATTCTGCACATCGATCCGCAGATGGCCGGCTACAAGCTCGAGCAGGTCGACGCCCTGGATCGCCAACTGCACGATTCTCTGGCTGCGATTCCCGGCGTAAAGTCCGTTGCCTGGTCGACCTACAGTCCCATGGAAGGCGACAACTGGGGCACCGGGGTCTACTTTGAAGGCAGGCAGCCTCCACCGCCGGGCAGCAACGAAAATGGCGCATCGTGGGTGCGCGCGAGCGCGGGATATTTCGACGCGGTGGGCACGCGCATCATTGCCGGCCGTCCAATCACCGAGCAGGACGCAGCCTCCACGCGCATCATCGCCGTGGTGAACCAGGAATTTGTAAAACGGTTCTACAACAATCACAACCCGATCGGGCAGCACTTCGGAACCGACCACCAGAAATACGCTGGCATGTATGAGATCGTGGGTGTCACCGAGAACACCAACTATTGGCAGCCGACGAGCAAGATGCGTCCGATGTTTTTCGTCGCAGCACCGCAATACCTGCATATCGATGATCCCGATGTAAAACTGGGAGACACCTTTTCCCACATGCACCTCAATGCGTGGGAACTGCGTACGAATCGGACGGTCCCGGGACTGGAATCTCAGGTACGCGAAGCCCTGGCCCAGGTCAATCCGAACCTGACGGTGATCGACTTCCAGACCTTCGGCGAGCAGGTTCAGCAAAACTTCAACCAGCAGGCGATGGTCGCAGATCTGACTTCGGTCTTTGGGTTGCTGGCCCTGGTGCTGGCTTCGATCGGCCTTTACGGCGTGACCGCGTACGCAGTGGCGCGGCGCACCGGCGAAATCGGCATCCGAATGGCGCTTGGAGCGGATCGGACGGACGTCCTGCGCCTGGTATTGCGGGGTGCCTTTCTGCTGGTAGGGGTGGGACTGGCAATCGGCATCGTCTTCACGATGCTGGTCGGCCGCTTCATGGCGAGCCAGTTGTTCGGCGTGAAAGCTTACGACCCCTCCATTCTATTCATCACCACAGTGATCCTGGCGGTCGCTGCGCTCATAGCATCCGTGATCCCCGCCCAGCGCGCCGCCAGCATCGAGCCGATGGAGGCGCTGAGAACGGAGTAAGGGCTGGTGCTAACTCGGTCGCTCTTTCGAAATCCGGCGGAGATCGCGCGCCGAATGAAGCACGGCATGAATGATGATTCATTCCAGCGTGTTTTGATAGACAATCATGTGTTTCTGAACAGGGAGAAGAGTACAGGACGCGAGGTTAGATCCACTCGCTGATGTCCCGCTCTCGGAAACTGCTCCAGAAGGCCGAATGTCTTGAAGAACTCTTCTTCGAACTGGTCTGCGGTTGACGAACCCGCCTGAGCAGAGGTATTGCCAAATCTCGTTCAGATCATCGATCGCTTGAGGTGAAAGGATAAAACGCTTTGTCACTATCGGCGATGTTTCCTCGCTTCGAGGATGCGACGTACTTCGTCGCCCGTAATTCCTTCTCCGCGCTCGATCTGAGAAAAACTGTGCTCTATCTTGAGCCGGATCAATTCCCGATTATCATGTAGCCAGGGTTACCTGAGCGTCAAGCAATTCGAGCGCATGAGCGATCACTTCTTCGGGATTTTGAAGTGCCCCAGTTCGATTTGGCGCTTGATTCGCTGTTCGCTAGTTTGATCAACAGAGACATTCATACTAAGAGTTTACGACAGCTCGCGATCTTCATAACACGTCCACTCTGCCTCTACTTCTTCCTTGCCTTCACCTTGAACCATATCGGCGAGCCTTCAAATCCAAAGGCTTCGCGGATCTGGTTCTCTAGGAAGCGCTCAAAGGAGAAGTGCAGCTTCACATCACGATCGGTGAACAGCACAAATGTCGGCGGCGCAACGGCGGCCTGCGTCATATAGAGAATCCGCACTCGCTTCGACATCGGCACCCCCGCCTTCTGGAAGTCGACGCGCTCCAGGAAGCGGTTCATCTGCCCGGTGGTGACGCGCTTGCGCCGCTCCTGAGCGACGCGAATTGCCGTGTCGAGTACGCGGTTCAGGCTGCGGCTATCCTTCTGCGCGCTGGCCGCGGAGATAAAGACGATCGGCGCGTGGTCGAGATACTTGAGCGCGTTGCGAACCTGGCTCTCAAAAATCTTCATGTCCGCCGGAGGCTTGCCATCCGTGCGGTCCGTCGTCACCAGGTCCCACTTGTTGACGACGATCACCACCGACCGGCCGCTCTCGTGCGCGTAGCCGCCAATCGTTGCGTCGGACGCCGTCACGCCTTCCGTCGCATCAATCAGAAGGAGCGACACATCGGCGGCCTCGAGATGGCGACGCGCCATAATGACGGACAGCTTTTCGGCCATCAGCTCGGTCTTGCCCTTGCGACGGATGCCGGCAGTATCGATGATGCGCAGCTGCTGGCCCTGGTAGTCGATCACCTCATCGACAGCATCGCGCGTGGTTCCCGCGATCGGCGAAACAATGGAGCGCGCGGTCCCGGTGAGTGCGTTCAGCAGGGTCGATTTCCCGACGTTCGGGCGACCAATGATGGCCAGACGCGTCTCGTGCTGCTGGTATTCGCCATGTGTCCGGTGCAGAGGTTCCTGCTGGCCGTCTTCGTTTGCGGATTCGTCCTCCGAGGCCTCTTGCGCAGGGGAATCTTCTGCCGGTTCATCGTTGAGAGGCAGCACGGCAAAGACCTCGTCCAGCAGCTCTCCGATATTGTGCCCATGCTCAGCAGAGATCGAGATCAGGTTCTTGATCCCAAGTTGCCGGAAGTTTTCGGCTGCGGCGTCGAGCGCCTCGACGTCAATCTTGTTCACGACAAGGAAGAGCGGCTTGCCGGAGCGGATCAGCAGGCGGGCGAGATCGAGATCGGGCGAAGCGAGCTCGGTGCGACCATCGACCACCATCACGATGGCGTCGGCCTCCTGTACGGCGACCTGGGCCTGCCGAAAAATCTCTGCCGGAATGAGCGCTTCATCATCGGGAACGATGCCGCCCGTATCCACGATCCGTGCCGTGCGCCCCGCCCACTCGACTTCGCCGTAGATACGGTCGCGTGTGATGCCCGGCTCGTCTCCCACGATGGAGCGACGCGAGCCCGTGAGACGATTGAAGAGCGTGGACTTCCCGACATTCGGGCGCCCCACGATTGCAAATACCGGTTGTCCGTCTCCGGTTTGTCCGGATTCCTTGATTCGCGACTTCCTGCTATTGGATTTTCTCAACGTGCTTGCCGACCTGACAGGGATGAGCTTCATCCTTCAACGGCAAATGCCGCAAATGTGGACTGTGTGTAGACGGAGTTCGAAGCGCCAATAAATAGTCTATCGTCCAGCTGTAGACGCTCTAAACCGTGACGATGTATAGTATACATCATGAAGCGAACTCAGCTCTATCTCGATGAAGACCTGTGGAGCGCTCTCCACTCTCGTGCCCGCCGCGAGGGAACCACCATCTCCGGACTGGTCCGGCAGGCAGCGCGCGAGCGGTACCTGGGCGGACGAGAAGAACGAGGCCAGGCAATGAGAGCCGTTGTCGGGATGTGGAAAGACCGGCCTGAGTTTGCGGATTCCATCGAGTATGTCCGTAACCTGCGGCGCGACGACCGTCTGGAGAGATTAGAGAAGCAGTGACGGTGCTGATCGATTCTGACATCCTCATCGAGGTTTGCCGCGGAAGGAACGAAGAAATCTCGTCGCGCTGGCTGGAACTGAGTCAGTCCGAGGCCGAGATCCTGTACTCGCCGGTGGCCGCGGCGGAGTTGTGGGCCGGTGCACTCCCACAGGAACATCGTCTGCTAAAAGGACTGTTCCGGGCTCTGGTGTGCGTTCCCATTGATAGCGAAATAGGGCGTCAAGCCGGCGATTATCTCCGCCAGTATCGCAAAAGTCACGGTATCGGGCTGGGTGACGCGCTGATCGCTGCAATGGCCGCACAAAATCAGGCCGCGCTCTGGACGCGCAACCGGAAGCACTATCCGATGAAAGGGCTGGTGTTTTGCTAAGGCCCTGCCAGACTTTGGAAGGCAACCGCCTTTTCCACACCGCGCCAGCTATCCTAAGGTAGTTCACCCTCAAAGAATCCGCCTTGTCCTCCACCACCCAAACCGCGCCCTCGCTGCCCTCGCTGTATGACTTCTTCGCTCCCGGCGGCGTGCTCTCGCGTTCGACTCTGCTCTATGAGTTTCGCCGCGGCCAGTTGGAAATGGCGCAGGCCGTCGAGCGCGCCCTCGACGAAAAGCGCCACCTGATTGTAGAAGCCGGTACCGGCACCGGAAAGACGCTGGCCTATCTCTTGCCTGCTCTGCGCTCCGGACGCCGCGTGATTATCTCCACCGGCACGAAAAATCTCCAGGAGCAGTTGTTCTTCAAAGACATTCCGTTCCTCGAGTCGCTGCTGGGCCCGTTGCGCGTCTGTTACATGAAGGGCCGCGCGAATTACGTCTGCCGCCACAAGCTTTACGCTCTGCGCAGCCATCCGATTCTTTCCGGCCTCGAAGAAATCTCGCAATACCACGCCATCGCCGAGTGGGAGAAGACCACCGAAACCGGCGATCGCGCCGAGATTGACGATCTGCCCGAGACCAGTCAGCTCTGGGCCAAGCTCGACGCGCGCAGCGATGCCTGCCTGGGGCAGAGTTGTCCCGACTACGAGCGCTGCTTCATCACCGAAATGCGGCGCAGGGCTGCAGAGAGCGATGTGATCATCGTGAACCATCATCTGTTCTTCGCCGATCTCGCCATCAAGCAGCAGGCCGGAGTCGCGCCCGACGCAGGCGTGCTGCCCGAGGCGGGAATCGTCATCTTCGACGAGGCGCACGAGCTCGAAGATGTTGCGTCGAGCTACTTCGGCATCAGCCTGAGCAACATTCGCTTTGAGGAGCTGGCACGGGATCTGGAGACGATGCTGCGCGCAAAGCAGGCCCTCAATTCGAGTATCACCAGTGCGGCGCAGACCGCGCGCGAACGGGCGCGGATGTTCTTTGCGGCACTGCCGCGCGGGTCAGCCAACCGCTCGGGCGGCGATGGCCGCATACCCTTCCTCAATCGCGAGGAGTTTCTCGAGGCGCAGGGCGATCTATATCTCGGCCTGTTGAATGCTCTGCATCGCCTTGAGGGTGAATTGGAGCGTGTTCGTGGCGTCGAGGAAGCTCCACCGCTGAGAAAGCGCGCAGCCGATATTCGTGAGCAGTTGAAGTTTTTGCTGGAGGCGAATGAGCGGAATACCGTTTTCTGGCTGGAACGGCGCGGTGGCAGAGGACACGGCTCGGCCCCAGTCACGTACTTGCAGGCCACTCCCATCGATGTGTCGGAGCTGCTCGGCGAGCTGCTCTTCGAGAATTTCCCCAGCATCGTGCTCGCCTCGGCCACGCTCACTGTGCAGGGCGGTTTCGCCCACATCCGCAAACGTCTGGGCATGAACGACGCGCGCGAGCTGGTGGTCCCATCGCACTTCCGCTACGGCGAACAGGCGCTGCTCTACTTGCCGCCCGATATGCCTGACCCGCGCGACGCGAATTTTCAGGAAGAGGCCGCGAAGCGCATCCGGCGCATGCTCGACATCACGCATGGCCGCGCCTTCTGCCTCTTCACCAGCTATCAGCAGATGCATGATCTGTACGAGCGCCTGCTGGTTGAGGTTGGCTATCCATTGCTGCTGCAGGGCACGGCGCCGCGCAAGGCGCTGCTTGAGGAGTTTCGCGAGACGCCGAGTGCCGTTCTCTTCGGCACTTCGAGTTTCTGGCAAGGCGTCGACGTCCAGGGCGAAGCGCTGAGCTGCGTCATCGTCGACCGCCTGCCCTTTGCCGTTCCCACTGACCCCGTGGTGCAGGCGCGCATGCGCGCGATCGAAGAGGGCGGAGGCAATCCATTCTTCGAATACCAGGTGCCCTCGGCCGTCATCACGCTTAAGCAGGGCTTCGGACGACTTATTCGCTCGCTCGAAGACCGCGGCGTGCTTATGCTGCTCGATCCGCGCATCCAGCGGCAGCGCTACGGCCGCGTCTTCATCGAGAGCCTGCCGCCTTACCGCGTCACCCAGGACATTGCTGCGGTCGAAAAATTTTTCGCCGAACCCTAGACAGAATTACTTGCAACTGCTGGTGCGCAGTTATGCTCCAAATAGGCCCACCAAAGGAGACAATTATGCACCTCGACCAGGTTATATATACCGCCCACGCAAAATCGACAGGTGGCCGACAAGGAACGTCGCGAACCTCAGACGGATATGTCGACGTTAAGCTGACAATGCCGAAAGAATTTGGTGGCCCAGGCGGGGTAGGGACCAATCCTGAACAGCTATTCGCGATGGGATTTTCTGCGTGCTTCATCAGTACCATGAAATACGTTGCAGCCCTCGAAAAGATCCACATACCGGACGACACGTTTATCGATGCCAGAGTGGGCATCGGCAAGATCGGGGACGGCTTCAACATTGAAGCGGAACTCAAGATTACCGTTCCCGGAATGGACAGGGCACAAGTGCAATCCATCGTTGATAAGTCGGAGAAAGTTTGTGCTTATTCAAATGCGACGCGTGGCAACATACAGCTGAAGCTCACGGTTGTGTAAGGCGTCCGCATGGGTGATCCCAGGGGCTGCGCTGTGCAAGAGCCATCCGGAATCCGTTAGGATTGAGCCGACGGATGGCTCGCAATCTCTACATTCTGGCCGCAACCTTGCTGCTCTTCGCGCTTGTCTCCTGCGGCATGACCTTTGTGAGTTCGACCTTTCAGCAGGGGCTGCCCGGAAACGGTTCGTTGTGGAAGACCACGGGGCTGTTCCTCCTGCTTGGAGGGCTGATCGTCGCGCTGCTGGGCGTGATGACGGCCATGTTCGAGCAGGTGGACCGCCGCGCCGAGGAGCGCCTGGCGCGCGAACGCGCCAGGCGCAAGCCAGGCTACTGACCCTTTCAGAAGCTACAATAGACACAGGGCCTTTTTGCCCGAGAGAGTTAACCGAATAAATGTACGAAGTTACCGTGGAGCGCGATTTTTCCTCCGGACACTACCTGAGGAACTATCGCGGCAAGTGCGAAAACCCGCATGGGCACAATTACAAGGTCCGCATCACGTTGCGTGGCGAAACGCTCGACGTGTCGGGATTGCTTCTCGACTTCAAGGATCTGAAGCATGTGATGCGGCCGGTCATTGAACGCCTCGACCACCAGATGCTCAACGATATTGATCCGTTTACTAAGATCAATCCGTCAGCCGAAAACCTTGCTCGCTATTTTTACGACGAGACCAACCAGCAGCTTAGCGAGATGACCAGCGGCCGAGTGCGTGTGAAGGACTGCACCATTTACGAGACCGACACCACGACAGCAACATATTACGAATAATCGCTGAACCGCGTTGAACGAGTAACTCCTTGTACCTCATCGAAATATACAAATCCGTCCAGGGCGAATCCAGTTTTGCGGGCCTTCCGTGCATTTTCGTGCGCCTCGCCGGATGCAATCTGCGCTGCTCGTGGTGCGACTCCGAATACACCTTCACGGGCGGGTACAAGCTCACCGAGGATGAAGTTGTGGCCGAGGTCGCGAAGCTCGCCCCCGTCAAGCTGGTCGAGTTTACTGGCGGAGAGCCCCTGTTGCAGGAGCGCGAGTTGATCCCGCTGATGGAGCGCCTGCTCGCTCTCGGATACGAGCTGATGATCGAGACCAGCGGCGAGCGGCCGGTAGAGAAAGTTCCCAAAGCTGTGCACAAGATTGTGGACGTAAAGTGCCCGGGCTCAGCCGAGGCCGGACGCTTTCGCATGACCAATCTCGCATCGTTGACCGAACGGGACGAATTGAAGTTTGTCATCACCAATCGCGACGATTATAAGTACGCCCGCGATTTCATCCGGACGAACTCGCTTGAAGGTCGCGTTGGACAGATACTGCTCTCGCCCGCCTTCTCAAAGACTCCGACACCCGAACGCAGCACCGCGAACTGCCTGCTCGATCCCCGTGAACTGGTGGAGTGGATGCTCGCCGACGGCCTGAATGCCCGCCTCAGCCTGCAGATTCACAAGTATGTCTGGGAGCCGCTGAAGAAGGGGGTCTAAGTGCAGCTGCTTCACTGCTTGCTGTCCAGATACTTATCGAACGAAATCTCGAAATAGAACATCTCTTTCCCATCCGCATCGCGCAATTCGCGCAGATTCAGCTTGGCTCCGCGCAGAGGGTTCCCGCCTAGCCCCTCCATGTCGTAGAAGAGAAATCCAGCCCGGGTGGTGTGAGGCTCGACGGCAATTGCCGAGTATTCAAACTCTGAAAAATCCTGCTCGATCTTCGAGTCCGGAGTCTTCACTTTCCCGCCCATCGGAGGCAGCGGCGCGGGCATGGGAATCTTTTTGCCCGCATTGCCGACGTGAGTCATGCGGCGTTCTACGTCCTCCGGTTCGGCCGCAGGAACCTTGTCGCCGGCGGCGCTGATGAAGTTAATACGAGCGTCATTCAAGGAGATGGGCCGATCGCCGTTGTTCGTCACGATGAGCCGAATCGGCATGAATCCGTTTTTCAGGTAGTCAATGCGAAAGATGCTTTCCTTCTCTTTTGTATCGAAGGGCTCGGCCGCGATCACTACATGGTCATCCGGATGTGCATCGAACGACGCATAGGTCGAGGCCTCTTTTGCAGGCGGGGGAGCGTGATCGGAAGCCGGAAGCGCCGCCGCCGTGAGCGAGAGAGCGAAGGCGAGATAAAACAGAGAAGGCAAGCGCATGTTCTTCCGCACAATTATCATCTTCGGTTAAGACCTGAGTAAAGTGAGATTCGTAAGCGCATGTTCGTTCTGTACAGCCTCGCGTTGTTCCTTGTCCTGGTGGTGGGTGCCCCCTGGTGGCTCTTCAGGATGGCGACCAGCGGCAAGTATCGCGAGGGGCTTGCAGAGCGCCTCGGCAGGGTGCCGCGGCGAATATTGTCTGCCGGAAACGAGCCCGTGATCTGGGTGCATGCCGTCTCGGTCGGCGAAGTGCTGGCCGCCAGCCGGTTGATCGAGGAACTCACTGCGCGCGCTCCCGGATGGTGTGTTGTCGTCTCAACCACGACGCGAACCGGGCAGAAAATTGCGCGTGAGTGCTTCGGAGAAGATCGCGTCTTCTATTTTCCGTTGGATTTTGCCTTTGCCGTGCGTGCCTGGCTGCGCGCCCTGCGGCCCCGCATGGTGGTGTTGCTTGAGACGGAGTTCTGGCCGCGCATGCTCTCCGAGTGCCGCCGCGCGGGCATTCCGGTAGCCGTGGTGAATGCGCGCATCTCCGACCGGTCGTGGCCGCGTTACATGCGCCTGCGCTTTCTCTGGAAGCGACTGCTGAACAGCTTTGCGCTGGTGCTGGCGCAGAGCAACCTCGATGCCGAGAGGCTGACTGCTCTTGGCGCGAGCAATGTGCGCGTGGGCGGAAATCTCAAATTTGGCATCCGCGTGGAGAAGCCGGCAGCGATGACCGAGGCTCTGCGAGAAAACCTGCCACCCGGCGTGAAAGTGGTCGTCTGCGGGTCGACGCTAGCAGGCGAGGAAGAGCTGCTTCTCGATTCATTGCCGCCGGATGTCGTCATCATCCTCGCCCCGCGTCATCCCGAACGATTCAACGCTGTCGAGAAGCTGCTCACGCAGCGCAAATCCGCGCTCCTCCTGCGTTCCCGCTGGATGGAATCGCCCGCACCCATCACCGCGGGCACAGTCTTCCTGCTGGATTCAATCGGTGAGCTCGCCTCAGTCTATTCGCTCGCCGATCTTGCCTTTGTGGGTGGCGGTCTCCTCCGGCCAGGAGGCCACAATCCGCTTGAACCGGCGCAATTCGGTGTGCCGGTTGTGATGGGACCGCACTATGAGAACTTCCGCGGTATCGTAGACCGGCTTTCCGGTGCGGACGCGATTGCGGTGGTCGATCTTCATGAATTGCAGGACACATTCCACCGCCTTTTGACCGATGATCGCACCGCGCATAAGATGGGCGAGCGGGCACGCAAGGCTTTCGAGAGCGAAGCCGGAGCCACCGAAACCGCCGTGGTCGCGCTGCTGGCCATTATTGGATTGCGCGAGGCGGCCCATCGATGAGCAGGGCGATATTAACGCCCCTCGTGCCACTCTACGCAGCCGCGGTGGGCGTGAAGAATTTTGCCTACAAACATCGCTGGCTGAAATTAAAGCGACTGGAATCGCCCGTGATTAGCGTCGGCAATCTTTCCATGGGCGGGGCAGGGAAGACGCCGGTATTGATCCGCCTCGCGCAACTACTTACTGGTCAGGGTCAACGAGTTGACGTGCTCTCGCGTGGCTATGGCCGCGGCGCGCGGAACACGGTACGCGTCGACGCAGAGGGCTCTGCCGAGCAGTATGGCGACGAGCCGATTCTGATTGCGCGCAACGCGCGCGTGCCTGTCTACGTTGGCGCGAGCCGCTACGAAGCTGGAGCGCTCGCAGAGCGTGAGCAACTCAAACCCGGCATCCATCTCCTCGACGACGGATTTCAGCATCGCCAACTCGCCCGCGACATCGACATCGTCGTCCTTCACCGCAGCGACTTTAATGAGCGTCTGCTTCCGGCGGGGCAATTGCGCGAATCGTTGTCAGCCCTCAAGCGAGCGTCGGTCGTAGTCATGCGCGTCGAAGACGCCCACGTCGAAGAGGAATTACGGAAACGCGGCGTCGACGCACCCATCTGGATTCAGCACCGCCTCCTTATGGTTGAACCTTCAGCGCGGGGCATAGCGTTTTGCGGCATCGCCCGCCCAGAGGAGTTTTTTACCGCCCTGCGCGCAAGCGGAGTCGAGATCACCGCGACCTCTCAGCATCGCGATCATCACGCGTATACCGATTCCGACCTCGAGCACCTCATCCAGCTTCGCGACACGCATCAGTCCACGCGCTTCATCACGACGGAAAAAGACTGGGTGCGCCTGACCCCGCAGCAGAGAGCGCGGCTGGCTCCTTTGAACGTGGCTCGGCTTGGCGTTGTGTTCGAAAATGAGACAGCCGTGACGGTGCAATTACTCAGCCTGCTTGTGAGAAAATAAGGAATTGTCTCCAGCAGAAAAGCAGTTCCGTGTACTCATCGTGCGGCTCGGCGCGATGGGGGATATTCTCCATGCCTTGCCGGCCATCACAGCCTTGCGTGCAGCGCATCCGGAGTGGTTTGTGGGTTGGGCAGTCGAGCCCCAGTGGCGCGACCTGCTCTGTGCCGGAGAGTGCGATCAGCGTGGTCCGCGCATGTCCGTTGTAGACGCGATTCATGTGGTGCCCGCCAAGCAGTGGGCGCACGCCCCTCTCAGCATGGAGTCACTACGCGATATCCGGTGCGTGCGCCGGGAACTTCGCGAGGCCCGATACGACATTTCTATCGATCTGCAGGGAGCCGTGCGCTCCGCTGTCATTGGCAGGTGGGCGCGCGCGTCACGCTTGATCGGCGAAGACAAACCGCGGGAGCATGCCGCACGGTTCCTCTTCGGCGAGCGCATACAGACGCGGGGAGTGCACGTGATCGAGCAGGCCATCGAAGTGGCGAACGCCGTCGCTGGGGAATCTCTGCCGCTTATGCTGCCTTGGCTGCCGACAGATCCGACGGCGGAGACCGAGGCTGATAGCATCGCACAGCCGTTTGTTCTCATCGGTCCCGGAGCGGGCTGGGGCGCGAAGCGATGGCCCACCGAGCGATACGCAGCAGTCGCACGTCAGCTCTATCAGGCGCGATACAAAGTGATTGTAAACACCGGACCGGGTGAGGAATCGATTACGCAGGAACTTGCCTCATTAAGCGGTGGTACCGCGACGGTTCTGCAGCCCACGCTGACGGAGTTGATCGCGATCACGCGCCGGGCCTCTGTCGTAATCGCCGGCGACACCGGGCCTCTGCACCTGGCTTCCGCGTTAGGCAAGCCGGTCGTAGGTATTTTCGGCCCCACCGATCCCGCGCGCAACGGACCCTTCTGGGGCAGCTTCAAAGTATTGCGGCATCCGGAGAGTCGGCGCGATCATGCGCGCCACGCAGCCCCGGAGGCTGGCCTCTTGACCATCACGCCCGAAGCTGTGCTGGATGCTGCGATGGAATTATTGAAGGAGACGAAGTAGATGGCGGGCGGCTGGAGCAAAATAGCAAAGCGCATCCGCGTGCCCATGGGCTTCGTCTTTGCTGTGCTCTATCTTTGGCTGGCCCGGCCTACGCTCGCGTTTATCGCGCTGAGCCTGATTCTTGTCATTCCCGGCATCTGGCTGCGCGCTTACGCCTCCGGATACGTCAAAAAGAATATGGAACTGACCGTGACTGGCCCCTACGCATTCACGCGCAATCCACTGTATCTGGGTTCTATGCTGATCGCCTTTGGTTTCGCCCTGGCTTCGCGCAGTATCTGGATCACTCTGGCGCTGGCCGCGCTCTTCGCCCTCATTTATGTCCCGGTGATCCGGTCGGAGGAAGCATTTTTGCGATCGAAGTTTGAAGGCTTCGAGGCCTACGCGGCGCATGTTCCAAGGTTGTTGCCGCGTCCACTCCCAGCGCATACAGACAATGACGATCACGGCACGTTTTCGACAGCTTTGTATCGAAAGCACCGCGAGTACAATGCACTGATAGGTGCGATGGCGATCTATGCGGCTCTCGCGCTGCGGGTCTATTTTTCCCGTTGAACGTTTTTGGATAGAGCGCGGCAGCCTCGCGCAGGTGAGTATTTGATTTGACTTGGCGTCCTGGATTCTTTCCCATTCTTACCTGCCTGTTGTTGCTGGCAACCCTCAACGCGGAGACGCCCCAATGGCCTCCTCCGCTGCGCGCTCCGCGTGCAGGCTTCACTTTTCCCGCAAGACAAACTTTGAACTACGCCGTCGACTGGCGAGTCTTCCCGGCAGGCGTCGTCGCGTTTCACCTCGAAGCAGACGGCGATCAGCAGCGCGTTTCCGTTACCGCGGATACAGTCGGTGCGGTCAATCTGCTGTTTCGCGTCAGCGACCGCTTTCAGTCTTCGTTCAATCGGGGCACGGGCTGCTCCGCGGGATTCTCGAAGCAGATCATCGAAGGGCGGCGGCAGGTGAACAGCGATCTGAAGTTCAACTATGCCGAGAGCAAGGCCGAATACACCGAGAAAAATCTCGTCTCCGGAATCAGCAAACGCCAGCAAGTGGCAATTCCATCGTGCGTCACGGATTCGCTCTCCGCGATTTTTTACGCGGCCTCGCAGCCCATGACCGTAGGCCAGAACTTTCAGATGCCGCTCGGCGACACGATGAAGACCATCCCGGTAACCATGAAGGTGGAAGGTCGCGAAGAGGTGCACACACCTGCGGGAACCTTCCAGACGCTCCGTGTCGAACCTACGGCAGATGCCGGTGTCGTAAAGAATCGCGGCAACATCTGGCTCTGGTACACGGACGACGACCGGCACATGGCGGTGCAGATGCGCGCCCGATTCTTCTGGGGCACCATCACCTTCCGCCTGACTTCTGTCGATCAAAAATAGGGCGTTTCTGGGATCCCGACGAACGGAACTCGTTCGTCGGGTGGCAACTACTGGATTCGATACCGTTCGCGCATCAGCCGCTGCAGGCGCGGCTTGTAGATGAGGTCATAGGCGAGTTCCTTGTCGGGAAACATGGCGAGTGCGGCACGCCGGCTGTCGGCGACCATCTCCGATGCTTCATCGATGGTGAGCGTACTATCCTGCCCGATGACCGACATGACCATGTCCATCATCATTTGCAGGCGGCGCAGCTTGCGCTGCTCTTCTTTTAATTCTTCGGGGCTTTGTATCGGAGTTGTTTCTGTAGCAGGGTTAAAGGATGGACGGGGAAGATCCGCGGAACCTGCCGTGTCGTGTGAGCCCATGTACTCAATTTCCTCCCTTGCGAGGCATCGTACAACGGTATGGACGCTCGTGGACGGAAAAAGATTCCTGCGCCTGTGGATCGCTGCGGTTAGTGCGTCAAGTCAGTACACATCAGCGTCTGGTCGCCGCCCAGGGTTGCGCAGCCACATGCTCACCGTCGAGATAAAAGCTGGTAAGACCGAGCATGTCCGGGCGATACGTGGCCACGTGCGCCGCCTGCAGTTCTTCCAGCACCTCATGTCGGGGATGCCCATAAAAGTTGCGTCTCCCCACGGAAATCGCCGAATACAACGAAGAGGCGGCGGCCAGAAACGTGGGAGTGGTCGACGTTTTGCTGCCGTGATGACCTGCTTTCAGCAGATCAGACTTGAGCCCGCCCGCAGCGATCATGCGCGCTTCGCTGGGCGCTTCCGCATCGCCCTCGAGCAGGGCCGAAGTCTTTCCATAGCTCACCCGCAGCACCAGTGAATCGTTATTGGGCCGGAACGCTGCCAGGGAGATAATTGTTCTCCGGCGCGAGCACCCGGATCGCGGCGGCTCCAAATGGAAACGCATCGGCGGCCGTGTGCCGCACGATCCGCGTCCCAAGCTGCCCGGCTTCACCCAGAAGCCGATCGTATGCCGGCACGTCGGGATTTCTCCCCACCCAAAGCTCGCGTGGCCGGAAGTTGGCAAAGATAGCGGCCATGCCTCGAATGAGGTCCGCATGTGCGTGGGTGATGGCAACAACATCCAGACGTCGAATGCCGCGCGACCACAGCACCGGCGAAACCACGTCTTCGCCCACGTCAAAATTCGTCTCCGGCGAAGCCCCTGCCAACCCTCCTGCATCGATCAGCAGCGTCTTGCCGTCCGGAGTCACTACCAGCAGCCAATCCCCTGCCCAACGTCGATCGCAGTCACTTCGAGCTGCCCGATGCGGCGCGTCATCCGATGCTGAATGACGATGATTGCCGCTCCTAGTGCCAGCGCCGCCCCCGCAATGCTAAGCCCGAAACGCTGCATGCGCACCGCATAGATGGCAAGGATCGCCAGCAGAATCCACAGCGCAACCGTCCCAATGCCCGGCATGGGAATACGCATGTCTCCGGCGTGCATGCCGGCAAAGATGGAAACGATTCGGAGCACCGCGTGAAGAATCGCCGCCGTGGCCGTTCCGGGAATGAACGCCACCGAGGGCCACACGAGCAGCCCCGCGAACGTGAGCAGGGCACACGGCAACAGCACGCCCAGAAAAGGCACGATGAGCAGGTTGACCGGCAGGGCGAGCAACGTAACACGATGGAAGTAGACGGCCATCGGCAGCATCATGAAAAGCTCAATCGAGAGCGAAACCACAAGCAGCTCTGCGACGCGCAGCCCTAGCCGGACGCCGAAGGGAAGAGCGTTCCAGGCAAGAAACCTGCCGGTCAGCGGCCGCAGGGCTTGCGCCAACATTCTGATGCTTACTCGAAACTGCATCAGCCGCGGGGGCAGCGCATGATCGAAGCGTAGAACGCGTAGATTGCGCATTGCGCGCAGATAGGGCCAAAGGTCTGCTCTGCCACCGGAGCTGCAATACCAGCGATGGCAAGCACCGAAAGCAGCGTCATCTGGAGTCCGGAGTCGAAGAGGGAAGCCGTGTCCGCAGCCAGCATCACCAGGGCAACCATGCCGATGGTATTCAGCGCCACCCGCTCGCGCCACAACAGGCGCCAATCAGATAGAGCGTTACCATCCAGAAAGCGCGCTCTACCGGCTGCCCAAAGCCCGTGAACATCGCATAGCCGAAGGAGCTCACGATAGTCACTAGCGAGGCCTACGCTCGCGACAGCCTCAATCGCTGCGCAAGCCAGAAAATGATGCTCGAAAAAATAGCCAGATGCAGCCCCGAGACCACCAGCAGATGAAACGATCCGGTGCGCTCGAAGCCGACGCGCACACGATGTTGCAAATAACTGCGGTCCCCGGTAAGCATCGCGGTCAACATGGCAGCATCTTCATGATCGATACGCAAAAAATCAGGCACGCGCGAGTTGGCCACGCTGTCTGCCAATCCGATGAGCCGCGAACTCGCTGCCAGTTGAAGCGAGTGCAGCCGGCATGCAATCGTCGTTCGCCGAGCCAACGCGATCACCGCGAATTTCTCCGCCTTCACGCTGGCCAGCGCGCCGATGCCTTGACGGCGTAAATACTCGCCGGCATCCCACACGCCCGGATCGAGATATCCTCCTCAGGATGCATGGCCAGCGCAGCGCTCATGCTGTCTCCGCACGCGATTCGGGGAAAGGCTTCTTCGACAGGTGCGTAGAGTGTCACGCGCACCACTGAGTCGGGGATGGACCGTAGGCGCACGTCAATCTGCTGGCTATGCTCTTCGTGAGTCTTGGTTGAGAAAGGCGTCGTCGAAGCCACAGTCCGTACGGGACCAAGCCGGACGATATCGCCCTCCACCACGCGCGGCGTGTTGTCCGCTAGCAAGCACAACCGCCTTTGCGGATTCACCGCAGGAGAAATCTCCGAGCACAGTATGCCCAGCAGCACATAAACCAGGGCCGCCGACGGCCACGCCAGGCGAGAGACCCATGCATACCCGCACGCCGCCACAGCTGATGAAGCCAGCAGCGATACCAGCAGCCATCCCGGCAGGAACCAGAAGAAGTGCGCGCAAAGAATCCCGACAGCGAAGCAGACAGCTGCGAAGAACGCAGCGATAGAGCGTGACGGGCGCAATGGCTCTTACTACAGACGCCTGCGCCACGACGGTCTGTGGCTTTGCCGGAATGGTCGCGGTCGCCATCTGAAGCAATCACCGCGAACGGCGCGCGACAGAGCTAGCTTAGCGACAGCATCGCAACGCTTTCCAGGTGGAAGGTCTGCGGAAACAGATCCACCATGTGCATGTTCCTGAGGTGATACCCGGAGTTTAGCAACGATTTCAGATCGCGCGACAAAGTCGCCGGATCGCATGAAACGTAAGTAATGTGCTCAGGGCCAATCTCCGCCAGCAGCGCGGCGACTTCCTTGCCCAGTCCGGCGCGGGGCGGATCGACAATCACGAAGTCCGGCCGCGGCGTCCTGCTTATTCGCGCACCTCGTAGATAATCGAGAGTGCTCAATGCCACTATGCGATGCGGGCCGCCATTGAGGTTGCGCCGCAGATCACGGACTGAGCTTGCCGCGGATTCGACCGCAACGACTTGCTCGAAGCGCGAGGCCAATGCGTGCGCAAACAAACCTACTCCGGCATAGAGATCCCACGCGAGTGTCCCGGATTGGGCTGCAACCACAACCTCGACGAGCGCATCAATCAGAAAGCGATTCACCTGAAAAAACGACCCCAGGCTCACGCGATAATCATGACCGGCTGCTTTGTAGTTCAGCACCTGCTCGCCCGTTTGCGCGAGCGTTCCGCTCTGTTGCTTGCCGCGCTCGGAAGATAGAACAGCAGCGCCGCCAACCTGCGGGATTAAGGCAATCAATTGCGGCCACAAGTGTTGAAGACCCTCCTTCGCTGCGTTCGCCCCGCGCCCACTCCACAGAGTAAGCAGGATCGAGCTTCCCTCCGCATTCGTGAAGAACTCGATCTCATCGAAGCGCTCCCCGAGCCATTGTTTCCCGTTGCTCTGAACAGTTCTCAAAGCGTCTTCGAGAACCGGCGCGGCAATGGGGCACGTATCGACCGAAAGATTCGCATGCGATCCGCGTCTCCTGTAGCACAGCATCGCGGCCGCGCGATCCACATGCAGCCGCACGCGGTTCCGGTAGCCGAGAGGTTCGCTTTGCACCACCGTAATCGCGGGAATCTCCGTCAGACGCGCGCGTTCCAGACTCTCGCGCAGAATTTGTGCCTTCATCTCTATTTGCTGCGCGTAATTAGCCTGCTGATAGTGGCAGCCGCCGCATTCCCCAAAGTAGGGGCAGGGCGGCGAAACCCGCGCGGGTGATGCCTCCAGCACACTGTCCAGCTCAGCGTTTGCATAACTCGTGCGATCTTCCGTGATGTGCGCTTCCACTAATTCGCCCGGCAGCGCGAAGGGAACGAAGATGGCTTTGCCATCGGCGCGCGCGAGTCCCGCTCCGCCGTAAATGCTCTTCTCGATCCGCAGCTTCATCCCTGGCTCATATAGAACAGGCTCAAGCGCGGCAGGCCGTATTTTTCCAGCAGACGCTTGTGCAGAAACTGCTGCTCCACCTGTCGAATCTGCGCCGTCTGCATGCGTCCACGATACGGTGCAAGCTCACGAGCGCTCTCTTCGCGCATCGCGACAAGATCGGCCTCGGCCGCAGTTGCGGTCAACACGCTGAAGAGTTTTTCTTCCATCACCGTCAGACGCCGTTCCAGATCTTCAAGACTCGGCGCAGCCGCCTTCACTTCTTCGGCAATCCCGCGCAGGCTCTCCACAAGCTGGTGCGCGACCTCCTGGGCAAGACCAGCCAGCGTGGCTTCGTCCAATTGCGCCGCGCAATTCTCAAGATGCACCGCGATCCGCTCCTGCTCAAAACCCGCAGCTGGCCCAGAGCTCTTGCCCGCACCCTGCGCGCCGACCGAAGCTTCCTTCATATCCTCGACCGCCGCCATCACTTCCTGCACGCAGTAGGCGAGCCCATTGATGCGCCGTACGCGCGCGCGTGACTTCCGAGCTTCATATTTATCGAACGTGGCGTCAATGCCGCGCTGCACGGCTTCCAGCGGAATCCCCGCCTCACGCCATGTCTCAATCAGCGCCCAGTCGAGCGTCGACAACAGCAACAGCGATCCGCGGCGCCGCTGAAACTGGTCCTCGATTTCCGTGAAGTAATTGAAGTAGTTTTCCAAACTCGGGCCTGACCTCAGGCTTTCGTCGACGCAGCATCGGTCGACTTGCCGCGGAGCTTCGCCACCCCATGCTTCGCCGCTATGTTGCGCGCATAGATAATCCGCAGCCCCTCGAGCGTAAGCGTGTCGTTGACTTCGGTGATGTATTTCGACTCATCCGCGATCAGGTGCGACAGGCCGCCCGTCGCCACGCAGGTTGTTTCCGGTCCGAGTTCTCCAATCATGCGCTCAAGAATGCTGTCGACTAGCCCGATGTGCCCGTAAAACAATCCGATCTGCAGATTGTCGACCGTGTTCGTCCCGATCACCTTCGGCGGACGCTTGATCTCCACTCGGGGCAGTCGCGCCGCGCGGGAAAAGAGCGCATCGGCAGAAATGGCCAGCCCCGGAGCGATGGCGCCGCCAAGAAACTCGCCTTTGCGAGAGATGACATCGAAGTTCGTCGCCGTGCCAAAGTCGACCACAATGCAGGGGCCGCCGTAACGTTTGAACGCGCCCACGCAGTTCGCTACGCGGTCGGCGCCCACTTCACTGGGATTGTCCGTGAGGATCGGCAGGCCCGTCTTTATGCCCGGCTCGATAAACACCGGCTTCTGCTTGAAGTACCGCTCGCAGAATGTACGCAGAATCCAGTCGACCGGCGGCACGACCGACGCGATGATGATGCCCGTGATCTCACTGCTCTCCACACCCTCGCCCTGCAGCAGGTTGCGGATCAGTATGCCGTACTCATCGGCGGTTTGTGCGTGACGCGTGCTGATGCGCCAGGTAATGCGCAGCTCGCCCGGCACTCCATCCACAAGCGGATAGAGCGCGATCACCGTGTTCGTATTGTTTACGTTGAGTGCCAGCAGCATCCAGTCACCGGTTCAAATTTTATTGTGCTCGCGCACGCCGCCGGAAAAAACCGTCCGCAGCCCTTCAGGAGTGCGAATTTGCAGGAATCCGCGCGAGTCCAGCCCCTCCGTCACGCCCGCATAGCCATCGAACTCTTCCACGTACACACGCTTGCCGCGAACCCACGAAGAAGAGTGCTCCAGCCGCGCCAGAATACTCGACGTAGCCCGCGTCATGTGTTCCTGCGCAGTTAGCGCATTCACCTCGCGGTCCAGCGATTGTAGCAAAGCCATCAGCAGTTCCTGTCGAGGCCAGTCGCGACCCGTTTCGATAAAAAGCGACGTGGCAACCTCGTGAAGCTCCTGCGGAAACTGCTGTTGATGCACATTGATGCCGATGCCGATCACCATGTACCGAATACGGGTGACCTCGGCATTCAACTCGCTGAGAATCCCGCAGAATTTCCTGCGTCCAAAGAGCAGGTCGTTGGGCCAGCGCAGATCGGCCTTGAGCGTTGTGAGCTGCTCGATTGCATCATATACGGCCAGGCCAGCGGCGAGGGACAGCCATAGCGCATCGGCGGGCGCAAGACGCGGCCGAAGCAGCACGCTTGCATAGAGGCCCGACCCGGGCGGCGATTCCCACCCGTGCGCTCCGCGCCCCCGTCCTGCCGTCTGCTCGTCGGCCACATAAACCATACCCTCCGGTGCTCCACCGTCCCCTTCGGCCATAGCGTGGGTGTTCGTCGAATGGATGGTCGGGAAGAAGCGCAGCTTGCCTGCAAAGCGAGTCTGATCAAGCGCCCTGTCGAGCGCGACAATATCGAAGCCGGATTCGAAAGCGTGCGTCGCCATGCGCCTTAATAAATCTCCGCGGTGATGCGCATACTCAGATCCACTGCGGCGGCGGAGTGCGTAAGCGCGCCAACCGAGATGTAATCCACGCCGGTTTGCGCATACTTGCGGATATTGTCGAGCACAATGCCGCCCGAGGCCTCGATGGGAATCTTTTTGTCCCGACCGCGGATGATGCCAACGGCCTTCTTTACCTCTGCCGGATTCATGTTGTCGAGTAGCAGCGATTCGGCGCCGTTGTCGAGGGCCGTTCTCAGCTGCTCAAAGGTACGAACCTCGATCTCGATTGTCTGGCCTTCGCTGCGCAATTCATGCGCCCGCGCCAACACCTTCTCAATGCCGCCGCCCAGCGAGATGTGATTGTTCTTGATGAGGATGCCGTCGGAAAGATCGAGCCGGTGATTTTCTCCGCCTCCGCAGCGCACCGCGTATTTGTCCAGCACGCGCAGGCCGGGAACGGTCTTGCGCGTATCCAGCACCTTCGCGTTCGTGCCCGCGATGGCATCTACATATTGCCGGGTCATTGTGGCGATGCCGCTCATACGCTGCATCAGGTTCAGGATCACGCGCTCGCAAGCCAGAATCACCCGCGCATTGTGGCGAATCACGGCGACCGCCTGGCCCTTCTTCACGCGCACGCCGTCGAACATCTCGGGATGACTGACGACTTCGTAACGGCCACTGTTACGTTTATCCAGCCGTCCATAAATATCGAGAAAGCGCGGAATCGATCCCAGGCCGGAGATCACGCAATCCTGCTTGGCGATCACCGTGGCCGAGGCGCGCAGAAGGGGATCGATAGTGATGGCAGTCGTCACGTCGCTGGTAGCCCTGTCTTCCAGAAGCGCCTGTTCCAGGATGGCCTCAATCCGCTTGGTTTTCCACTCCATATGCTCTCCCGGTTACTGCCCGAGCTCTTCGAGTCTTTCGATGGCGTCCAGAGTCTCCTGACGCAGCGTGGCGGATTCCAATGCCTGCTTCTTCAATCCCGTTACAATCTTCTCCGGAGCTTTGGCGAGAAACGATTCGTTTTGCAGCTGACGCTCAGCGTTGATCAGTGCGTTTTCATACTGTTCCAGCTTCTTGCGCAGGCGTTCGCGCTCGGCAGCAACATCAATCTTTTTCTCGTAAGCGAATCCAACTGTGAATTTAGCCGTCGTTCTGGAATGCGTAGACGGGAGAGCCCACAGCGGCGGAAAGTCAACCGTCGAAACGCGCGCTAGTTTGGCGATCACCGCGCGGTTCACGTCCGCAAGCGATTGAATCCTTTCAGACGCAATCATTTCCACGCCTACCTCTTCACGCTCCGTCACATCAAGGTCTTTCCGCAGTGCGCGAATCGTGACGATCAACTCCTGCAGCGTTGCCATCTCCGATTCAACGACCGAGTCGAGAGCCTCCTCGAATGCCTGCGGATAGCGCGATAGGGCAATCGACTTCGCCGGCGGATGGCCGTCGTAAATCGCGTGCCACAGCTCCTCGGTGATGAACGGCATGAACGGGGAAAGCATGCGTAGTGCTGCCTCGAATGTGGCTAGCAGCGTAGTCAGCGCAGCCTTCACCGCCGACGGGTCGGCCGTCTCACTAAAGTCGAGACGCAGCTTGACGATTTCCAGATACCAGTCGCAGAAGTCGCCCCAGAAGAACTTGTAGATGAAATTGGCGGCTTCATCGAATCGATATTCTGCCAGCGCCTTGTTCACATCCGCGGCAGTGTCGTTCAGGCGCGAGACAATCCACCGTGCCTCGATCGGCGCACCGGCGTCAGGGCCGAACGAATCGACCAGCTTACGCGGATCGACGTAGATCCCCGCCCGCGACGCGCGCTCCACGTTCATGAAGATGAACCGCGCCGCATTCCAGATCTTGTTCGCGAAAGCGCGATACCCTTCGGTTCGCTCCTCGCTGAAGGCAATATCGGCGCCGGGCGAGGCCATCGCAGCCAGCGTGAATCGCACCGCATCCGTACCGAATTTCTCCACCACCTCGATCGGGTCGATCACGTTGCCCTTGGTTTTCGACATCTTCTGCCGGTCCGCGTCGCGAATCAGCCCGTGGATATGCACATCGCGAAAGGGCACGGCATCTTTCAGCGTGCGTTCGGAGCCATCCGGCATCGGCACATCGAGCATGAAGTGGCAGCCGAACATGATCATGCGCGCGACCCAGAAAAAGAGAATGTCGAAGCCCGTCACCAACTGCCGCGTGGGATAGAAAATGTCCAGATCGCGCGTGTGCTGCGGCCAGCCAAACACGGTGCAGGGAAGTAGCCCCGCCGAAAACCACGTGTCGAGCACGTCCGTCTCCTGCGTGATCTCCGCGCTCCCGCAATGCGCACACTTCGCCGGAGTCTCCGGCGCGACCGTCGTCTGCTTGCAGGTCGCGCAGTGCCACGCTGGAATGCGGTGCCCCCACCACAATTGGCGCGAGATGCACCAGTCGTAGATGTTCCGCATCCACCCGAAATAGGTCTTCGCATACTGCTCCGGAGTGAAGCGGATATAGCCCTGCTCGACTGCGGCGATGGCCTTGTCCGCGAGCGGCTGGATCTTCACGAACCACTGCGTCGAAAGCCGCGGCTCGACGATTGTCTTGCTGCGGTCGCACTTGCCCACGGAGTTCACGTGGTCCTTCACCGTGCCGAGCAGGCCCTGCGCTTCGAGATCGGCCAGCACGCGCTTGCGCGCCTCATAGCGGTCAAGACCCGTGTAAACGCCCGCCTCGGCGTTCATGTGCGCCGTTTCGTCCATCACAGAGATCGCCGGCAGCCCGTGCCGCTGTCCAATAGCAAAATCGTTGGGATCGTGCGCCGGAGTCACCTTCACCGCGCCTGTACCGAACTCAACGCTCACCCAGTGGTCGGTGACCACTGGAATCTCCCGCCCTACCAGCGGCAGACGCAGCCGCTTGCCATGCAGGTGCTTGTAGCGTTCGTCGTTGGGATTCACAGCGACCGCGGTATCGCCCAGCATCGTCTCCGGACGAGTGGTCGCGACCGTGACGAATTCTCCTGGCTCCTCGATTACCGGATAGCGAATCTCCCACAGCTTGCCCTGCTGTTCTTCGTGGACCACCTCAAGGTCGCTGATCGCCGTCTGGCAGTCCGGGCACCAGTTCACAATGTAAGCGCCGCGATAGATCAGCCCCTGCTCGTACAGCCGCACAAAGGCCTCCCTGACGGCGACCGAGAGGTTCTCGTCCATCGTAAAGTATTCGCGCGACCAGTCGACGCTCGTGCCCAGCCGCTTCATCTGGTTCAGAATGGCCCCGCCGTAGTGCTGCTTCCACTCCCACACGCGAGTCTCAAAAGCCTCGCGGCCAATTTCCTGCCGGGTCTTGCCCTCGCTCTTCAATTGGCGCTCGACCATCAACTGCGTGGCGATGCCGGCGTGATCGGTTCCCGGAAGCCATAGCGTCAGATCGCCGCACATGCGGTGCCAACGGGTCAGGATGTCCATCTCCGTGTGCTCGAACATGTGGCCCATGTGCAGATGGCCCGTCACATTGGGCGGGGGCAGCAGCATGGTGAAGACAGGGGCGTGCGTTGTGTTTTCGGGCGAAGGGACGTCGAACAGATGCTCGTCTACCCAATAGGCGGCCCAGCGATCTTCAATCGCGCTGGGATCATAAGCTTTCTGGAGATCGCGGGGCATTTAGATACAGGGGTATTTCGGTGAGAAGACAACCCTTTACGATAGCACGGACGCGGGCGAGCCTCGGTGTTCCACTGGGGCCCCTTAGTGCCTGTTCGCAGCTTCGATCGTCTCCAGGCATGCAAGCGAGAGATCGTCGCCCCTTGCCTTGAGTTCTTGCCGAACCTGCTGCAACTGGGCCGCAGACATCCCGCCGCCGTCTGAGATCCCGGCAAGGTCGCATAACTGCGTCTGCGTCTGGGGCGGAAAGGGTCGAATCGTGTCGAAAAAGTCGGCTGGGCCATCGGCAACGAGATTGGAGAAGAAACCACCCAACTTGTCCGCGACGACCGGACTAAAGCTGTCTTTCCCGACCAGCATCAGCGGCTTCAATACATCTTTATGGCCATGCTCATACAGCACGATGAGATAGTCGGCAATGTTTCCGTCGCAGCCCGACTTGATCCCTGGACTAGTGCATCCGCGCAGATTGGCTATGAGGTAGTCGCGGTTTTTGTCGTAGTTTGAATCGTATGCCGCGAGCAGAAACGCCACTTCCACTAATCGCGCGTCGTGTGCTGCCTTCTGCGCCGACTGAAGTTCTTTGATTGCCGAACTCTTCTGGGCGGGATCAAGGATCACCAGTCGATGCGGATCGCCATCCGGCAGGAGCCGCGCCACAATATCGCCGACGGCTGCCTTTTGCGCCGTTGCGAGAACCGCCGCAAACAGCAGAACAGCAAAATAAATAAGTGCGATCTTCGATCGCGGGCGAGTCATAACGGCTTTTGACACTCCGGTCAGAAGACAACCCATCACGATAGCACGGTAAGTGGTGCCACCCGGATTTTCAGACGGAGCCATGGGCCAGCTATTTTGGTAAGCTTCTCTCGTGCAGAACGGCGGCAAGACCCAACCCGGTATATATGTTGAGATATTCATTCGAGAAAAATTGGACCGAATCTGGCAGTTGACTCAGGAGCCGGAACTGCAAAGCAGGAGCAAGTCCGGGAATGACAACAAGCGGCTTCTGCAAATACATGAGTATCGGATCGCGGCGCTGCTCAACATCGTGGTCGTTGTGGCCGTTGCAGCCGTTGCCTATACCGACTGGGTAGTCGTGGTGAATGTTTCGCTCGGGTATCTCTATGTTCTGCCCATTGCTCAGTGCGCGCTGGTCAACCCCGTGCCTCTCACCATCGGTCTAACCCTGATTTGTACGTTCCTGCAGGATCTCTTCGGACCGGCGGCAGACACCCTTGCATTGAGAATTGCCCACAACGCTATCGACCTCGTCGGATTTCTCGTAATGGGCTTCCTCGTCACGCAGATCGCAAAGCAGCAAAACCAGCTGGCAGAGGAGGTGCGGCGGCAGCGCGATGAATTCGAGCGCGATCTCGTACTAGCCGCGCAGGTCCAGCGTCAGGTCCTGCCTAAGCCCGCGACCTTCCCCGGCCTCGAAGTCGCGGCGACCATGCAGACCGCGCGGCTGCTCGGCGGGGGCTACTACGACTTCTTCCAGATATCCGACGACGTGGTTGATGTGGTGGTCGCCGACGTCTCCGGCAAGGGCGTGGCAGCCGCTCTGCTGATGCCCTCACCTGGCGGTGGCTCTGCGCCTTCGCGCCCGCGAGCTGAGCGGCCCCGCGGAAATCATCAAGGACCTCGACGGTGTGTTGAAGCAGGTCACAAATCCGGCAACCATCGTCACCATGTTCTATGCGCGTTTCAAGCGTGCCAGCCGGACGCTGCAATACGCCAGCGGCGGACATAACCCGCCCATCCTCATCCACACGAAGACAGGCGAATCTGAGTTGTTAGTTAGAGCAAGCCGGCCCCATCCTGGGGATTCTCCCCAACGCGCAGTTCTCGAATGCGGAAATCTCTTTGCAACAAGGCGACATCCTGGCACTCTACATCGACGGCGTGACCGAACAGGAGAATGAGCAGGGTGAAGAATTTCCTGTTGACCGGTTGAACGAATTGATCGTCCGCAAGGAAACGGAGCCCGCAAAATCGCTGGTCTCCGATATCTCTGAGACCGTCTTCACCTTTGCGGGAACGAAAGAACAGGCGGACGACCTGACTGTCGTAATCGTCAAGGTTCTGTAGCGCAATACAAAGGGCCGCCCGCAGGCGACCCCCGTTGTTTCCGAATGACTCCGCTTAGAACGGATTCACCTTGGCCAGACCCTTCTTCTTCTTGTGCTTGCTCGACGACTCATCCTTCGAATCGTAAGGCGCCTTCTTGTTCTTCTTCCCGGTGGCGGTTGCGCCCGTATTCACCTGCGCTCCGCCGCTCTTCACGTCATTGATCTGGTCGGGGGCCGCGGCCGGCTTGTCGACCGCCGGCAGCGGCTGATTGTTCGCCGGACCCACCGCCTTCACTGCCGGTGTATCGACCGTATGCACCGTCGCGTCAACCGCGTCGCCCTTGGCTCCGACAGCTGCGGGAGCAGCGGGAGCCGCGGCATCTGCGGGCACAGCCGTATTTCCCGCAGGCACAGCCGTATTTCCCGCGCCGTTTGCATCGCCCGCCCCCGTTCCCGAATTGGACGCGGCACCGCTATCGCTATTGATTACCTCTACCCCGATCGTCTTCGTGCTGCCATTGGTGCCAGATGAATCCGGCACCGTCTCAAACGTCAACGCAGTTGCCGGCTGATCGGTACGCGGAGGAGCCGTGCCGTTGCTGATTGCGGTTGCCGTGGCATCTGTGCCATTGGCCGAAACTCCCGGAATCGGTTCACCCTTCATGGCCGCCGTGTATGCTGCCATCGTCTGCTTGCTCACCTCAGGAGCAAGAGTCGGAGCAGGGTCCGTCAACGAAGGATCGCCCACGCGAGCGGCCTCGACAGTCGAAGGCCCATGTTTGACCAGCAGCATTGCGCGACTCTTAAGGGTTACATTGATCCGGCTGCCTTCTTCCGCTTCGCTTTCGGCAAGTTGCTGCGCCGTGGGTTCCGGAACCGGGACGCCCATCGCGATCAGCCGATCCTTGGCGTCTTCCACATGCGGAGCCATCGGATACCGTGTGACCACGCGTTCCCATGCAGCGCTGGCGCGATCGTTGTACACCTTCACCAACTGTGTCTTGGCTGCGGGCGGAATATTCAGCCTGCTGGCGATCTGCGCCTGGGTCGCGTAGGCGTCTCCCAGCGTAATCAGCGTCATGTCGCTATGGCTGAACAACGGATAAGTGTCCGCAACCGTCTGCAGACGGGCGATAGTCGCTGGCCAGTTCTCGTGCGACGAATAGAACACCCCGACCTCAAATTGCCTCTGCGCCAGTACCTCCTGCACGTCGCGTAACCGCTGCTTGGCGCGCGGAACCAGCGGCGAATCCGGGAAATCCTGGATCATCGTGCGATATTCCTGCTCTGCGTGAACCACATTCGTCGGATCGCGATCGGGCTTTTCCATCTGCTGGAAATAAATGTCGCCTATCTTCATCTGCGCTTCAGCCGCTTCCGGAGTGTTGGGGAAGAAGGTGATGAAGTCCTTGTACTCGCCTTCGGCCTGAGTCAGGGCCGCCGAGCCGCCCTCCTTGTACCATGTATCCCCGATGGCCAGCTTGGCGCGCATCGCGTACTCGGTTTCGGGATAGGTATTCAGAAGCGTCTGCAGATCCAGGCGGGCCACGTCATATCTGCCCTTTTTCAGGGCGGCCATAGCCTTGTCGAAGAGTTCCTTGTCTGGCTGCTTCGATTGCACGTTCGCCAGCGGGTTCTGGCTGAGATCGCCCTGCTTCTTCTTTTTCTTGAAGATCGCATGCGCCGATGGCATGAGCGCCAGGCACAATCCGATAGTCGCAATCTGGGTAATAACGCGATTCATAGCACCTCAACCATTTCCAACGTTCCTGCTCTCGCCCGTTCTAAACTCGTTCCATTGCAGCCAGTTGCGCCGCCTGAAGCAGTTCCCGCGCATTCTGTTCGGCGCGGCCGTCGCTGAACACGGCGCTTCCCGCCACCAGCAGGTCCGCTCCAGCTTCGACGACCTGGCCGATCGTATCGTGAGCAACCCCGCCGTCTACCTCAATCCTATAGCCAAGGCCCAGCTCCTGGCGAAGTTCTTTCAGCCGCCGAATCTTGTTGAGCGAGTACGGAATAAAGCTCTGCCCGCCAAACCCCGGGTTCACGCTCATCACCAGGACATGATGAACCATGCCCAGGATCGGGATCAGCAGATCGACCTCCGTCGCCGGATTGACCACCACCGCCGGTTGCATCCCATGTTGCGCAATGTGCTCTAGCGTGCGGTGTAGATGCCGGCAAGCCTCGTAGTGGACACTCATCCAATCGGCCCCCGCATCCGCAAAGGACTCGATGAAGTCGTTCGGATTCTCGATCATCATGTGGCAATCAAGCGGCAGACGGGTCACCTTGCGCAGCGACTTCACCACCGGAGGCCCCAGCGTCAGATTGGGCACAAAATGCCCATCCATCACATCCACATGGATCGCCGTGCCACCCCCCGCTTCGGCAGCCTGAACCTCATCGGCCAGGTGCGCGAAGTCCGCTGACAGAATCGATGGAAGCAGCTCAACCAAGATGGAAAAAGTGTATCAGTTTGACTCCTTCTTCGCCGCGCCCGATTTCAGGATTGTCACGCTACCTTTAAAGGCGTCATCCTGAGTGGGAGTTTGGTGCTTGCGCCAAACGAAGTCGAAGGACCTGCTTTCTTGTCCGGAACCACCAACCCTCTTCAAGACTGGGATTTCTAATCCCTAATCCCTAATCCCTGCTTTTTCACATCCGCAAACACAAACCCATCCCGCTCCACTACCTCGCCACTCTCGATGGGAATCGCCCGGCGGAACATCGGCCCGGCATACGCGACGGTGTGGAACTCTCCCCGCTCCGCACATGGATCGACGCCTTCCGGCATCGCGTCCAGCAGAGCCTCATCCAGATCCCGCCCGGCAAACTCCCTCGACAGCTGCTTCGGATCCACGCACACGATCCGTGCCTTCACGCCCGCTGCCAGCATCTCCCGCACCAGCTCTCGCGTCGGCTTGCCCCACAGCGGAAACACCGGCGTCAGCCCCGATCCCGCCAGCTTGTCCTCGCGATATTTGCGGACATCTTCCAGAAACAAATCCCCGAATCCCATGACCTCAATCCCATCAGCGACCGCCTGCGCGCACGCATCGCGCATCGCCGCCTCATACTGTTCGTTCGAACACGGCCAGGGAAGAGGAATCGTCCGCAGAGGCAGACCCGCGGCCTCGGCCTGCGCCTCGACCAGCTCTCTGCGCGTGCCATGCATGGCCACGCGATCGAACTCCGCATTCATCGTCGTCAGCAGCCCGGCAATCTCATACTCACCGCTTTGCCGCAGCAGATGCAGAGTCCACGCGCTATCCTTGCCGCTGCTCCAGGAGATGAGTGTCTTCTTCATCTCCGGTTTGCCAACGATACCGCCGCTCATCAATAAATTTCCCGAACACGGGGAAAGAACAGGTAAGCGACAGCCGCAACCGGAATTAAGCAAAACCAGCCAGACGTAGCAAGAAGAACTATGCTTATTGAAACGTCTGCCGCGACGGCGCAAATCCGACCGTACAGTCGTTTACTTCTAAGTCCGATGATTGATGCGATGCAGAGAGAAAGCACAGGAAAGAATACAACGCCGGAGAGCAGTACCCATAAGGGAAGACACCCCACGTAGCCCAGATCAGCCAACAAGGAAGAACCAGTCCCGTAATGGCTGCCTAAACCCAGACCGCTCCACGTCCCCAATTAACACCGGTTTGGGGTTCCGTTTCTCGCTTCAGTGATGTTGCGTCGAGTCTACTACAGGATCTGAGGCAAGTCGTTTCCGGGTGCCCCACGTTCGGATTCCCGGACGTGGGTTCCATGGACCTACGCCCTCACCACCGCCTTGTCCCCGATCACCTTCTTCGCCGGAGCCAGCGCGATCAGGGCTATACCAATCACAACCAGTACACCCGATCCGGCCAGAAATCCTGTGCGCATACTCGGCATCTCGAGGCCCTGTATCGACATCGTCACGGCATGCGCGAAGCTTGACCACGCTGCGAAGGCGATCACGCTGCGATGCGCCGCGGGATTGCGCACTGCAATGAGCAGAAACACCCCCAGCGTGAAGTACAGACTCATCATCATGGTGTCGCCCGTATCCGACCCCGCCGGATCTCGCAAGCCTCCGATCAGCGGAAATATCGCCGCCGAAAACAGCAATCCTACCAGAACCAACACCACCCTCAGTGCCCGATCTCGCCACACAGTGCCCTCCTCTTACTCATCTGCTTCCTCCCGTGTCTTCAGGTGCGGCAGGCACCCACTCGAAAACGGATTCGCCACAAACGTCCCCGGCAGCCCCGAGATAATCACCGACCCATCCGCATTGAAATGCGCCGTACGATACTCGCCCTCGGGAAGCTCATTGAGTCTCTTCCAGCTTCCTCCGCTGTCCCTGCTGATGTACACGCCTGTGAGCGCAGTCACCACCTGTCGGCTCGGCCTCGCCGGATCGATCTCGATCCCGTACGCCCGAACATTCGGCCCCGTCTCATCGTCATCTTTGTGATAGATAAACTCCGCATCCGTTAATCTGCCTACCCTGTCCCGGCCCACCGGCACATACACTCCCCAGCACGCCGCCAGATGCAGCCCGCCCACCGTGTTGATTCCGTGAATTGCCGAATCCGGCTCCACCCCCTGAATTTCAATCCACTTCCCAGAGCGCAGATCGCTGGCGCGCAGGTCGAGACGGTACACCTGATCGCCCGTTCCTACATAGAGCGACCGCGGATGAGGATCGCGCGGACGATCGAATTCCATCGAAAAAATATCCAGGTCGGTCGGAAGCTGCGGGAGCGGCCCGTCCTCTACCCATGCCCCGTCGCGGCCCTTGTGATATGCAAACAGCAGCGGCTCCATGTCGAAATATCCGTAACCGACAAAGAGCTTCTTCCCGTCGCCTGTCATCTTCACCGCCGCCGCCCTTACTGGATCGCCCTCCTTTTTCGGAATGCTCACCCACGGCCTGTCATGGGGAACCCGCGGCCCCTCAATGTACTTCACCACCGCATCCGGGCCATGCGGAATCACCTGAAAGGATCCCTTCTGCGTCGTGATCACAAACTCTCTCCCGCCGGGAGCCACGCTTAACCCGTTTCTCAAACCCTCGTCGATGCCAGAGTCGAAATACCTCGAATCCACCCGCGCCACCTGCGTCCACGTCTCGCCGCCGTTGCTTGACTTTGAGATATACAGTGCTCGCTCCTCCGCTGGAAGATCGGTGTTCAAATCCGCTGTGAGAGCCCATACCGTGTTGCGATCTCTCGCCGTTGGCCTGGGATCGGTCGCCATCACTTCGATGAATTCCGCCGCGAACGCATGACTCCCTGGCAGGCTCTTCACCGCGCGCACATAGCAGCTGTTCGCGCCTGCAGTTGCAGCCACCTTCTGTCCCCACGCCATCAGGGGAGCCGCCAGCGCCATCCACCAGACCACCCGCACCCATGCCCAACCGCGCCGCACACTTCCACCCCCGACCCAAAAGCTCAACTCAAAAATTACCGCCTACGCGAAACATCTGTGTTCTCTGTGCACTTTGTGATAAGTCGCCTTGTATGCTCTCCGTGTCCTGATGGCTAATCCCTAATCCCTGCGCCCTGCCTTCCGTTTTTTCTCCGTCACAGCCGCGTCGAGCCGTTCTCCGATCGCCGCGAACTCCGGCGTAGGTCCCTTCCACCGCAACTCATCCACATCGTCGAAGAGGGGAATGTCCGTTCGAAGCGTACCCAGCGTTCGAAACAGCAGCGCTCGCTCGCGTTCCCGCACAAGCGTTGCCGCCAGGGTGCTCGCGTTCGCTGCGTTCACGCCCCAGTCACGGCTGTCCGCAGGAACCGCCTCGATCCGCCCGAATTTCGCCAGTACCGCCGCCGACGATTTCGCGCCCCAACCCGGCAGTCCCGGATAACCATCCGCCGCGTCCCCCACCAGTGCCAGGTAGTCCGGTATTGACACCGGAGGGACGCCGAATTTTGCAATCACCCCGGCCTCATCGCAGGTCATGCCCGTCCTCCGATTCAACTGCACGACGCTGTTTCCGCGCACACACTGCGCCAGGTCCTTGTCCGGCGTGCAGATGATGACCTGCTCGACGCGCTCATCGCGCGCGGCCAGCGCTGCTCCAGCCGCCAGCGCATCGTCCGCTTCGAACTCGACCATCGGCCAGACGACAATACCCGCCGCTGCGAGTGCCTCTTCGAGCAGAGGAAACTGCGCGAGCAGGTCGTGTTCGACGCCCTCGCCGGTCTTGTACCCCGCCCACAGCGAATTACGAAACGACTCGATCACCTTATCGGTCGCGACCGCAATGTGCGTCGCTCCAGCCTTGAGCATGCCCAGCAGGGATCCCACCACGCCGCGAACAGCACCCACTTCGCGCCCTTCGGCATCGCGCGCCGACGGAACCGCATAGTAGTGCCGAAATAATTCGTAAGTGCCATCAACCAGATAGACCTTCAAGGTTCACTCCGCCACGGCGCCCTCTTGTCTGAACCCTGTTCTCTGCCGCATGTGCGTTGCCTACTTCCGAACTCCCTTAAGATCCTGCCCGCCTTGGTGCAGAATCACGGCGTTGATCTGTCCCTTGTCATCAGTGACGAATTCCACCTCCGCGTCGATCACCCTGAGAAAGAACTTCGTCTGCGATTCGGGATAGACCGGAAACTTCGGCTGATTTGTCGCCTGAGTCATCAACTGATCACCCTCCAGCGTAAACGTCACGCTGAAGTTCGGCGTAAGCTCATAGGTTCCCACATAGCGCTTCAGCACCGCCGGATCCACCTTGACCACCGTGCGCTCCACAGGCTTCCAATCCGGCCAGTGATATGCCGCAGCGATAGCACTCATTACTTCACTCGCAAGACGGCTTCCGCCCTGCGCGTTCGTCATCACCGCCGCGCCGTCGCCGTTGCTGTCGTATCCCACGAACAATGCTTCGTAGCCTTCATTAACGCCGCCGTGCGAAAACCACTTGTCCGCGGTCGATCCGCCAAGTGACAATCCCAATCCCCAATCACCCTTTCCTGGCGTCAGCATCTGTTGCGTCATGGATTGCGAAAGCACATGATTCGCCTTACCCGCCAGCGAATTCTGTACTTCGATTAAGTACTGGCACAGATCCGACGCGGTAGTCCACAACCCCGCTGCTGCCATCTCCGGATACGTGTGCCCGCCCTTCACCGGCGTTCCATCGGCGTTGTACGGCATCGCTGCATTCGTCAGCAGCGCCGCAGGCAGAGGCTGCTGATACGTGCTGTGGCTCATTCCAATCGGAGACAGCACCGTGTCGTGCAGAAACTGCGGATATGGTTCCTTCACCGTATCGATCACCAGTTGCTGCATCACCGTGTACCCGCCCCCCGAATACCTCCACTCTTTTCCCGGAGGGCTATCCATCCGTATCGCCGCCGTATTGGCCGGCTTTTCTCCATTTAGCACCTGCACCAGGCTCGGAACTGGTTCTCCTGCCGCATATCCGGGAAAGCCATGAACCGTCAGACCAGCCGTGTGAGTTAGCAGCTCACGCAACGTCACCACCGCCCCCGAAGCAGCCGCACTTGCCGGAAGCTTCCAGCTCATTAAGCTCGTATTGATATCCGCGTCGAGCGAGAGCTTGCCCTCTTGAACGAGATGCAGCGTACCTAGCGCAGCAACCGGCTTGCTGATCGAGCCCGCCTGAAACATCGTCTCGGTGTTGACCGCATCTCCGCCCGTTTGCCGGACCCCATATCCCTTGGCCCACTCGATCGCCCCGTTGTAGACGACCGCGATGCTCACGCCGGGAATATGCAATACCTCCATTCGTTTTTGCAGAGTGGTGCACGCCTTGGGCTCGCCCTTGACGGTCACCGGAGGCGAAAGACACGCTTCCACCGCCGCCATCCGCTGGGCCACGTTGCCCGGCAGCGCAGCTGCCTGACCATAAACGACCTCCGCACCCAGCCCTAGAAAAACCGTCAACGCGATGAGTTTTTTGGCCTGCAAAGTGAACCTCCTCCACACGCAGGCCAGTATATGCGGAGCCAGGAATGGTAGTGGGCACGTAGGCAATCCCAGCCACAACACGACCTGCCGGCTGCCCCATCCTTGACACCTCTTTTGCGTCAAGCATGGGACGATCAAATAAAACGGCATTGAAGCGTCATTCTGAGGGCCGCAGGGGACGAAGAATCCAGGGCATTTACAGGCCACACCTTTCTTCGCCACGTACCCTATTTTGCCCCCGGGTGGCACGTCCTGTTCGGCAGAAAAAACGTTCGCCAGTAAAACGACGCAAGCGTGACCTGGTGATGACAAGCAAACCGGGTGGCCCTCTTAGTCTGCATATATGAGCAAAAAACTCGTGCGGAAACTCGCGGCACTTACTTTGATCTTACTTGCCTTAGTCTTTATCGGAATGCAGTTCGTTCCGACTGCCACAACGCCCAAAGCTTCGGCAACCACCGGGGCCCACATGGCGCAGGTGATCAATCCGCAGGTGGGCGCGATTCTGGATCGTTCATGCCAGGACTGCCACTCCATCCACACCACCTGGCCATGGTACAGCCGCGTCGCACCCGTCTCGTGGATCGTCTCCAAACACGTCAAGGAGGGCCGTGAAACCCTGGACTTCTCCGACTGGGCGCATCAGCCCGACTTGGCAGACGAACCCATGCTGATCTGCGACGCCGTGTCCGACGGCAGCATGCCGCTGCATGACTACACCCTGATCCATCGCAAGGCAAAGCTTTCAAAGCGGGATGTCGATTTGATCTGCGGCTGGGCTGCCGCAGCGAGCCCATCTATGAGCTCGCTGCAAATCAGCAAGTCAACAAATCAAAAAAACTAACCGTGTATGGCAGTCTGTTGTTAGCAGGCGATTGCGCTCAGACCTAAGTTCCGGGCCTGTGTGCGGATTTTCGGAAGTAAGGCCGGAGCGAAACATCAGCTATTGCTGTGTTTTGAGGGCCAGCTGAGGTCCGCTTACGTGTTTTATCTTGAGGTGAAAATTTATCTCAACAAGGTCTGCGATTGAGATGAACGGGATACCCTTGTTCATGCCATAGTTTTTGCGATTGAAAATAATTTTCCCGTCAATATCCCCCAGGTGGCTTTCTTTGTGAGAGACGATAAGCGTTAACTTTTCTGGGTTGGATACACCCTTGATCGTGAGGTTGCCGTCCACCTCAAAATGGTCCGGCGTAGCCTGAACGATTTTCGTGGACGTGAAAACCATCTCCGGGTAATGTTCCACATCGAAAAAATCTTTGCCTTTTAGCTTTCCGTTTTTCATGCCGCTTCCGGTATCGACGCTGTCCGCCTGGATTCTGATCTCCAGAGCGCCTGTGGACACATCAGGGGATTGGAAGGTCAGCGTGGCGCCCCATTTGTCGAATCTACCTTTGATATCGACAGAAGCCTTTACCTGAAACCTGATGTTGCTATGTACAGGCGTGACCCCAAAGACCGGAGCTCCGGCAGGGGTTTGAGCTCTTGTCAGCGGAGAAAACAAAACCGAGGCCAACAGGCAAGAGAAGATTATTCTCATGGCGGGCATTGTAGCGTACTGCTTCAAGGTTCACCGGTGATCCCGCCTGATCCCCGGTTGGCGGGGTGCCCCATCCTTTCGCGCTCTTTGCGAAAGGGTGGGAAACCACATCTCTGCGTCCCTGTGCCCTGAAACTCGGACAGTCAACCAGCGGACATGTGAAAACTAACCAACCCCCGAAAAAAAGACGACGGCAAGATTGGCGAGCACAGCACCAGCCTGCAGCGCAAGCACCTTCAGCGTCTGTCCTGGAGCCCGAGGCAGCCATTTGATCGCGAAGAACGCCAATACCGGAAGCTGTCCAACCATCAGTAGCTGCCAGAGATGGGCCGTTGTCCCCTCGTCGGCCTCGCGGAGGATATGGCCGTTTTGTATCAGGTCTGAACCAACGTTACCAAGCACCAACGCCAGGGCGATAAGCGACATTGCCATTGGAAGAAAGGCGCTTGGCTGTCTCGTGATGGCAACAAAAGTAACAGGATGCATTTCGGCTCCTTGAGTCGGGAAGGCATGCTCGGAAAGTGCCGACCTGACGACGTTTGCCGACGTGCGAAGGCCGCCGCGGCCGGCCAGAAGAAGCGCCTCAAACTCCTCGCCATAGCGCTCTCTCCAGGCTCGCGGATACAGGCGCATCAGCAGGCGAGCGAGTCTGGGATTCATCACGCCTCCAACCTGCGCAGCCCAGCCTTAGAGAACTGCAGGAGGGTGGTCAGTTTCGAACGGAGAGCGCGAAGGCCTTTAGGGGTAATGCGATAAGGTCGCCGCCGCTCCTCAGGTGGCAGCGGCTCGATCCAGCCCTGCTGCTCCAGACGGGTGATCGCTCCATACAGTGTTCCCGGACCCAAACGGGTCCCGCAAAGATGCGCGATGTCTTCGATCATCGCGTGTCCATGCTTCGGCCCGTTGGCGAGGCTGGCAAGAACAAACAGCGGCGGGTCAGAAAAATGCCCTGTTTCAGGCTGCTTTTCGGCCTTTACTACGTTTTGCGTACTACGCATAACGTAGTTATGTCACAACTGACCTCGTTGCGCAAGAAGTATTTGCTCGGCCTTCAGACAATCTCCCCTTGTACGCCACCTCTTACCCCGCTATCCTTCCTTGACTCCCCCGCATAATCCTAGGGAGGTGCGATGCACCGCCGATCCTTTCTCAAAGCTGCCGCTGCGGCGGTTCCTGCTGCCGGTCTGCATGATTTCCTCGCCAATCAGGCGCGCGCTCAGGCACTCACAACAACGCAGCCCGATCTTCACGTCGTCGGAGCCGGAGAGGACCGTTCCGGCCATCCCCACTCCATGGGATTCAGCTCGCTGCTCTTCAAAGTCTCCGGCAGCGAAACCGGCGGCAGCCTTTTCATCCTGGAGCACACGCATCTCATGCCAGGTGGACCGTCGCTGCACCTCCACCTGAATCAGGAGGAATGGTTCTACGTGGTGGATGGCGAAGTCGCCTTCCAGGTCGGCGAGCAGCGGCTGCACCTGCATGCGGGAGAATCCGTGCTCGCTCCACGACTCGTGCCGCACGCTTTTTCGTCTGTGAGTGCGACCACGCCCAGCCGCATGATGATCGCCTTCTGCCCCGCAGGCAAAATGGAACAGTATTTCCACGATGGCGAAGCCAACCCGAAAGCTGCCGCTTCTCCAGAGTTCATGGCGCGCTACGACATGAAGATGATCGGGCCTTCCCTGTTCTGGAAGACATAGGCTCGGTCCCCGATTAGGTATAAAAGAAGGACGGTCATTCTGAGGACCCGAAGGGGACGAAGAATCGAGCGGATATCGAGTGCGCCACGGTCGTGCCCAGCTTTTGGCGTAGATCGCCACCAGAACCTCCGTGCTCTTCGTGTTCTCCGTCGGGAAAGCTTTGCGTTCCTGGCGTCTTTACGGTAAACAAGCGGAGAGAATCACAGAGCCAATGAAGGCGACTAATTTCGAATATCGCCACCAGACGCTCGTCCACCAGCTCATCGTCGGAGCCGGCTTCCTCACCTACCTCATCGACCCCGACGATATCGTATGGCGCTTTGTCAGGAGCAGCTCCGCGTCGCGACTGTGGGAGCGCTCTCTTTTCATCGTTGCAACCATCCTGATCGCGATCGGCGCCGCCCTCTGCACCCGGGCGCGCGTTTTCCAAAGGCCAAAGTATTTCGGGGAGATTTTGTACGCAATCGGCTTCGGCGCTCTCCTGCCGCTCCCGGGATTCATCATCCTCGTTTTTAGTGAATCGCTCCGTTTGCTTCGACTGATGCGCCGTCAGGATCCAGTCAAATTCGATTCTGCGTGGGGAACTGCGATCTGCCGCGAAACCGTCAAGTGGGGAATCCTTGTCACCATGATCGTCTTCTCGATCACCCTGAAGGACCGGCATGCGGAGATTCTTGCCGTCATCAGCTTCCTCGCCGGCTTGCTCTTCAACCTGCCCGTCTTCGATAAACTCTGACCTTGTCAATTGGCCTGAATTTCACCGGCACGCCATACGGAGTGTCAGAATGGCGCCATACACCAAAGCCGCCGCTCCGGTTTCGATGAGAAGCGCCCACATCAATCCCCTAAAGACACCCAAATGACCGTGTTGGAGTGAGGGCTCGGGTGAAGTGGAGGTAATCGCTGACGGTGGCGAATTCAGACCACACGCAGGAGAGAGGGCACTTTGAGTATTGGTCATAACGATCCTCGGCAGTAACAGCACGCACAGGAACGCAATGCCCCCGATTCTAAGCACTAAAGGTAACTAGCCGCAGCCCGCCGTTAGTAATACAAGCGGTTACGACTTCCGGCTTCCATGGTTACCCGAATGTTCTATTGTGGACTTGCCCCCACTTTTGAGACAAACGGTTAAGACTCGAAATCCAATGAATGGAGAGTAGAGTCATGGGTTTGTCACGCAGGCAGTTCAGCAAGGAATTCAAGCTGGCCGCAGTTCGGCGGCTG
>Ga0210386_10000211_pt1 | contig 51826 bp, 43 predicted proteins | sample IncBWH32OmetaG_FD_160091 | JGI IMG/M metagenome (GOLD analysis project Ga0210386, IMG submission 160091) | Forest soil microbial communities from Barre Woods Harvard Forest LTER site, Petersham, Massachusetts, United States - Inc-BW-H-32-O ...
CATTGAACATGCAAAGCCAGTTGAGGAGTAATCCCGGCAAGCGCATTTACCTGGGAAGCATCCGCAAACTTCTCCTCAAGCGTAGTAGCCGCTCCAGCCTGCAGAAACTTGCCAAAGCGGGTTCCTGTATTGGCGAAACCCCACGAAGGAATTTCGATCTTCAGGCTGTCCAGGGTGCCGATCGCGTTCTCAAGACCTGCGCCGTCCACGTCCATATTGGTCCTCCCCGGGATGCTGCGACATACGAAGTGTAATCGCCTATAGAAGCATTTTTCAATAGAAATTCTATTTCACAATCGTCCCTGCCATGCGATAGCATGGCTAAGCCTCGTACGGCCATACACAAGAGCCGTTTGAGAGCGGCGAGGTGAACTTGGGACCGAATCCTCTCATTGGCGTCATCTATCACTGGATTGGCGGTCTAGCCTCGGCCAGCAACTTCATTCCGTTCCGGCCTATCAAGCGGTGGTCCTGGGAAATCTATTGGATCATTCAGGGCTTCGCGGCGTGGATCGTTGCTCCGCTTGTGCTTGCCTCCCTCCTGGTCCCCGACCTGGCGGCGGTCCTGCACGCGGCTCCGAGCGCAACGCTCTGGCACGCCGCCATCTGGGGAGCCCTGTGGGGCATCGGCGGCCTCACCTTCGGGCTGTCGATACGCTACCTGGGCATCGCTCTCGGCTACGCAATAGCCCTTGGCTTCTGCACCGCTTTCGGCACGCTCATGCCGCCCATTTTCAACGGACAAATCGTCGCCATCTCTCATTCGCTAGGGGGCCAGGTCATTCTGCTGGGCGTTGCCATCTGCATGGTCGCGATTGCCGTCAACGGCCTCGCCGGCTACTCCAAGGAGAAAGAAGTGCCCGCCGAGGAAAAAGCGGCGCTCGGCGAGCGTGACTACTCGTTCGGCAAAGGGCTCGCTGTTGCCATTTTCGCCGGAATCATGAGCTCCTGCTTCGCCTATGGATTGACCGCCGGTAAAGGCATCGCCATCATTGCCCATGCACAACTCGTCTCGCATGGACGAGCTGACCTCTGGCAGAATCTTCCTGTACTCGTCATTGTTCTATGGGGCGGATTTTTCACCAATTTTCTATGGTCCGCAATCCTCATCATCCGTAATCGTTCCGCTACGCAGTTCCTGGGAACTCCCGGCACCAACCCGATGGGTACGTCGTCTGCTACAGGTGAGTCACTTGCGGATCTCGACCCACGCCAGCTCAACACACACGCGCGCCTGAAACCTGCAGTGCTGATCGCCAATTATCTCCTCGCGTCATTAGCCGGCGTGATCTGGTACTTTCAGTTCTTCTTCTATTCGATGGGCCAGACTCTGATGGGAAAGTATGACTTCTCCAGCTGGACACTGCATATGGCCAGCATTATCATTTTTGCCACCCTCTGGGGAATAGCGCTCAAAGAATGGCAGGACACCAGCCGGCGAACAAGGCTGATCGTCTCCTGTGGACTCTTCCTGCTTATTGCGTCCACCTTCGTGGTCGGCTATGGCAATTACCTCGTAGCCAGGTAGACGCCTTCACCGCAGATTGGGCTTAAAGCGCGTTGACCGAGATATCCGGATGCGCGCGCGATTCTGCGTTAGCAAAAGAATGCCGCTCACTGGGAATTTTGCTAGCTGGCGTCGCGAGAGAGTGGAGATTATCCTGAGTCATCCGACGTCGAGTCGCCGATTAAGGCGCCGAGGTCAAAGTGCATTCGCGCTGGCATCTTCCCGTATTTTCTGGCCTAATGCTCTCGTGACACGAACTTTCACTGGCGAGCAGTTCTAGCGGAGAGAAATGAGCTTTCACTTGAAATTTGTTATGCCAAGCCATCCACGCTACCTGTGCATCGTCCGCGCTGCGGTGGGCGAGGTGGGTCTGGTTCATGGTTTGCCGGAGGAGTCGTGCCAAGGCGTGACATTGGCGGTTGACGAGGCCCTGGCCAACGTCATTCGGCATGCCTACAAGGGCCGCCATGACCAGGAGGTGGAATTGAACTGCCGGACTGTTGATGATCGACTGGAGTTCACGCTCCTCGACTATGGTGAAGCACCGGACCCGGCGAGGATCTGTGGCCAACCCATGGATGAGGTCTCCCTGAGCGGTCGGGGGACGCATTTGATCAAGGCGGTCATGGATGAGGTCTGTTACGAGCGAGTCCCCCGAGGAAATCAACTGACACTTATCAAGTACCTGCCAGCTGCCAAGGTGGGCGCCGATAAGAAATAAATTACGCTGTTGCCATTACAGACAAAGTTCTGGACATGGATGACGCGTTGAGATTAGCGTTCCGTGAAGGCAACAAGGATTGAAGGGTGGACATGGAATCACGAATGAAGTCTTCGACACGAACGGAGAAGGGGACCGTGATCGTGGATGTAGTCGGTCAGATTGACATGGGCAGTTCACCGGTCTTGCGCAAAACACTCCTCGATTCATTGAAGGCGACAAAGAGTGTGGCCGTTAACCTGAACGCGGTAAGGTACATAGACAGCTCCGGGATCGCCTCACTTCTGGAGGTATTCAAAGAGGCGCGCAATTCCGACAAGAGGTTTGTCATGTTCGGGGTGACCGGCGCTGTCCTTCAAGTGCTGGAACTCACGCGTCTGACCGGCATTTTCGAAATATGCGAGACCGAGGAGCAAGCGATCAATGCCTGAAATCGTCGTTTCCGGATCATGCCCTTCATCGACGGCGATCCGTCGGAACACCGCTGAGACAATTCTCCGGAGGGGAAGCTCACGACATTGAAAGCCGGAGCAAAGGTCGCAGCACTCACCGGTTTGGTCGGCTTCTGGACGATTAGCGGCTTCGCGTACATAGGAGACCTGGCGAACCTCGCCGGGCGCTCCGCCTATTTCGCATTTATAGGCCCTTTTCAGGGTCGACCCTTTCGTATCACTCGCGCTTTTACTCAGGCGATGGCTATTGGCGTCGAAGCTATACCCATTGTGTCGCTGATTACGTTCTTCGTGGGTTTGATCATGGCCCTGCAGAGCGCCTATCAGCTCCGCCAGCTGGGAGCAATGCAGCTGGTGGCTGCAGCCGTGGCCATCTCAATTCTCCGGGAACTTGGACCCTTGCTCACAGCCATTGTCGTTATCGGCCGGTCCGGGTCCGCTTTCGCGGCAGAGATTGGCACCAAGAAAGTGACCGAGGAAGTGGATGCTCTCAGAACCATGGCTTTCGATCCGGTGGCTTTTCTGGTGGCGCCGAAGTTTCTGGCCATGCTGGTGATGATGCCATGTCTAGCCGTCTGGGCCGATTTCATGGGAGTTGTGGGGGGCTGCGTCTTCGGCGTTTCAGCCGCCAACTTTACAATCGGCTCTTATTTTCAGGCGACACGGGACTCGATCGTGACCCGCGATATCTATACCGGTCTCATCAAGAGTGTGCTGTTTGGCCTGGTCATCACGGCTGTCGGATGCAAGGAGGGCTTCTCGACCGGGGCGGGCGCCGAGGAGGTCGGACGCTCGACAACGGCGGCTGTTGTCACCTCGATTGCCCTCGTTATCTGCGTCGACCTGGTATTTACAACCTTGTTTTACATTATTAACCCCACGTAACGCGGGAGCGCCCATGACGTCGATGTGTCGACCGGTGGAAGGTTCGGAAAATGGCTGAGCGCTCTGAAGACGCGGCCATTTCGGTGGTCAACCTCCGCGTGAGCTACGGCGAGCGCGAGATTCTTCACGGCATCACCTTCGACGTGCGCCAGGGAGAGACCATGGTCATCCTGGGCGGGTCGGGTTCGGGGAAGAGCACCTTGCTGCGGACACTGGTCGGCTTGGAAAAGCCGAGCTCGGGCGAAGTGTGGATTCAGGGCGTTAACACCGCCAAGATTTCCGAGCGCGAAATGGATTCGATTCGCAAGAAGATGGGAATGTCATTCCAGGGCTCGGCGCTGTTCGGATCGCTGACCGTCGGCGAAAACGTAGCCCTGCCCTTGCGCGAACATACCAGCCTTGAAGACTCCACGATTGAGATTATGGTGCGGATCAAGCTCGGGCAGGTAGGTCTGGGCAACTTTGAAGACTTCATGCCTTCCGAGCTCAGCGGAGGGATGAAGAAGCGTGCCGCTGTGGCGCGCGCACTCGCCATGGACCCAGAGATTCTGTTTTTCGATGAGCCTTCAGCGGGTTTGGACCCCATCATCGCGGCCGGCCTCGACGAACTGATTCTGAATCTCAAGAAGGCATATTCGATAACCATGGTCGTGGTGACCCATGAATTAGCCAGTGCTTTTCTGATCGCCGACCGTATGGTCTATGTCGACCGGGGCAATATCGTGGCACTGGGCACCAAAGAAGAGTTCCGGGCAAGCACTCATCCGCGTGTACGCCAGTTTCTGGATCGGGTGCCGGAGCCCGAAGTGGTGCAGGAACTCGATTACCTGCAAATGCTCACCGGAGACCACAAGAGCAAGAGAGGTTGAGAGCATGAAGCGATTGAAGATGAGGACGCCATGAAAAGTATGCGCGAGCAGGCCTTGGTGGGATTGTTTGTACTGGTTGCAGCGGCACTGCTGATCGTAACGGTCCTGGCGGTAGCCGGTACCTTTTCTTCTGGTGGAGTTCCTCATCACACCTATTTCAAATCGGCTGGCGGCCTTACGCCGGGCGCGGTAGTTCGCTACGCAGGCATGAAAGCCGGCAAGGTTGAGACCGTGCGCGTCGACCCCAAAGATTCAACCCGCATTGAGATCGACTTTCGCGTCCGCCCCGGCATCCCGGTGAAGACTGACAGCATCGCCAAGATTACTACCCTGGGGGCTCTCTCCGATAACTACGTGGAAGTCGGAGCCGGAACAAAGGACGCCCCGCTCGCTCCTCCCGACAGTGAACTGAAATCGGTTGAGACGATTGGGATTGGCGACATCGGCGATATCATTGGCAACCTGACCCCTGAGGCCCAGCAGGTCATGCAGAACCTGAACCAGCGTCTTACAGAACTGCAGGTGACGATAGCCCGCGTCAACGATCTCCTGAACGACAAGAACCGCGAGAACATTAGCGGCAGCCTGGGTAACTTGAATGGCATGCTGGCGGATAGCCGTCCGAAAGTTTCTGCCAGCCTGACGAACATACAGGCTGCCAGCGCCAAACTCGTACCACTTCTGAACGAGCTCAAAGTAACGATGGATCAAGCCAACGTCACCCTGTCGCATGTCGACTCGGTTGTGGTTGAAAATCGCCAGGACATCCGGACGATCGTCATCAAGTTGAAAGAGACGATGATCACTGCTTCGTCTCTGATCGAGCAAATTAAGAGTACGGCCGACCTCAACACCGACAACATTGACCAGATCATCGTGAATATCCGCGAGACGACCGAAAACATGAAAGAACTGACGGAAGAGTTGAAGGCGAATCCTTCAGCCCTGCTTCGTGGAAATAGATTGAAGGATCGAAAACCCGGGCAGCCAGTGAAATAGGGCTTCCCTGTGGCGAATACAGATAGCACACTGACGTGCTGGGTCGAGATGGTGAACAGGCAAGCGGGTTTTGACATACGGAGTAGATCAGGTTCAAGCCCTTATTAGACGAGGGCAACGGAAGAGGATTCTATGCATCGAACGATTCGACTTACTCTTACCTCACTGCTTGCATTGGGCTTAGGGGCATGCGGGGGCACCAAGCCCATCCGGTACTACACCCTCCAGGTCCCCGCGGCCCCCACGCTCACGACAAATGCGTATCCTGTGTCTCTGGTAGTTGGAACCGTTAACGGAGCGCAGATCTTTGAGGACGGACCGATTGCGTATCGTATCGGCGTCAATGAGATTGGCACTTACCAGCTCAGCCAATGGGAGGAGCCGCCAGTCAATTTGGTCAGAAGAAGGCTGATTCGTATGCTCAGGAGCTCAGGCGATTATCAGTCCGTGGTCGAATTGGGGAGTAATTCAGCGGGACAATTTATACTCCGGGGCAGGCTCTATGACTTCGAAGAGGTCGATACCGCGAGTATCGCCGCACTCGTGTCAATGGAATTTGATCTGTATGACCGAAAGTCGGGCAAAGTCGTCTGGACGCACTATTATTCCCAGTCGGAACCGGTGCAGGTGAAAGAGATTTCGGCGATAGTTACGGCGCTCGATCTCAATCTCGACCGTGGGCTGAAAGAGGTCACCGCGGGGCTCGACCAGTATTTTTCGACAACCCTCGGCAAGAAGTCTTGAGGGTTATTGAACCTTGGGATCGCAAAGAGCAATGAGCAGGCGCACGGATAGGCCGATCAACCGCCTGGTTCAAAAGTGAGTTCCAGCGTCGGAGCCCGTCTGGCGGCTCTGCAGTCTCACGCATACCCTCGACAGATTTGCCTGACGCAGATAGAGTCCAGGGTTAATCGGAGGGAACGATGGGCTGGCTAACGAATCTGAAAATCCGCAGGAAGTTGTTTCTTGCCCTAGTTCCTCTGGTGGCGATGGTGGTCTTGGCGGCGCTGTATTCGTCAACCCAAAGCAGGAGGATCGACGCCGGCTACAGCAATCTCATCTCGAGAGACGCCAAGACGCTGCAGAGCCTCTCAGTGGCACGAGCCCACGCGAATCGGATCGCTCTTTTCCTCTACGAGGAGATCACCGAGCCCAATCCTGACAAAAAGGTACAGATCGATGGAGAGTTGGACAAGATCTATGCCGATTTTGAGGGGCAGATGGCGGATGCACTCCGGCAGACCCCGGAGCGCGCCCAGGAAATCAGGGCGTTTTCGGCTCAGTTCGACAAAGCTGTATCTGACACCCGGCCCGTTCGTGTCGCGGCATTAGCGGGCAACTCAGAAAAGGCCATGAATCTGTTGCGCGGGGACGTGGCCGTAGATTTGGCGACGGTCCGGCAATCGGCCATCGACTTAGTGGACGAAGTGCGAAAGTCTGTCGACCAGCAATCCGACGAACTCACCGTCAAAACCCATCGCGCTATTCTGATCCAATGGTTGGTCATCGGCTTGGGCCTCGTAATATCGTGGGCGATCGCTGCCTATGTCATTGAAGCTGGAGTTGTGAAGGAGCTGTCGTCCTTGCGGGAGAGTATTGAAGGGCTGGCCGATGGACGCCTGGATCAAGCCATCCCCTGCATCAACCAGACCAACGAAATCGGCGCGATGGGGCGCGCACTGAGCAAGCTCCGCGGCGTCGCCCGAGAGCGCGAGGTCCAACATTGGGTGAAGTCAGAGATTTCAAGCACTGTGGATCGGCTTCAGGCAGCAGACGACTTTGCAGCGTTCTCGAATCGTTTATTTTCGCGTATCTCGGAATCCATTCCCCTGCTCTACGGAGCTTTGTATGTCACCGATGAGAGTTACTCGCGTGTGACTCGCGTGGGCGGCTATGCGGTCAACAGTCCGAATGAAGTCTCGGAGTTTGCTTTAGGCGAAGGGCTGATTGGACAGGCTGCAGTGGAACGGCGGCCTTTGGTGCTGCAGGCAAACGAGGGTGATCAAATCCATGTTTTGACCGGGATGGGAGCCGTCAACCCACGCACTCTCCTGATTATGCCGGTGGTCAATCAGGATGTTGTGATTGGAGTGCTCGAACTGGCGCCGTTTTCATTGCTCTCGGAGCGCCAGCAGGTGCTGCTCGACGCTCTCTTGCCTGCGCTGTCCTCGAACTTGAAAATATTGTCGGGCAATATCAAGACCAGACAGCTTCTGGAGCATACTCAAGCCCAGGCCGAAAGGTTGGTGGTCTCCGAACGCCAGATTCTTGCCCGTCAGCAAGAGCTCGAAGCCGGCAACAGGGCTCTGGAGGCATCTGAGGCGGAGCTGCGACGCGCCAAGGAAGTGGCAGAAGAAGCCACCAAGATCAAGTCGGATTTCCTGGCCAATATGAGTCATGAGATCCGCACGCCGATGAATGCCATCATCGGCATGTCACATCTGGCGCTCAAGACCGAACTCGACCCTCGTCAAAAGGGTTATGTCCGAAAGATCCAGCAGTCCGGCCAGCATCTCTTGGGCATCATCAACGACATATTGGATTTCTCGAAGATTGAGGCGGGCAAATTAACTGTCGAAAATATCGACTTCGACATTGAAAAGGTACTTGAAAACGTCAGCAATCTCATCTCTGAGAAGGCCGCGGCTAAAGGCTTGGAGCTGATCTTCGATATCGACCCTAGAGTTTCCGCCCACCCGAAGGGCGACCCCCTGCGCCTCGGACAAATCCTAATCAACTACTGCAACAATGCGGTTAAGTTCACTCAGCATGGCGAGGTCATCGTCAAGGCTCGCGTCCAGGAAGAAGATGAAAACGGCCAACTGGTCTACTTCTCCGTCAGTGACACCGGTATCGGCCTGACCGACGAGCAAATGGGCCGTCTCTTCCAAGCGTTCGAACAGGCGGACGCCTCCACCACGCGCCAGCACGGCGGTACTGGCCTGGGCCTCGCGATCTCCAAAAAGCTGGCACAGTTAATGGGTGGCGATGTTGGAGTCACCAGCGAGATGGGAAAGGGCAGCACATTCTGGTTCACCGCCTATCTCGGTAAGGGCGAGGCCAGGGCCATGCGTATTGCCTCGGCCGACCTTCGGGGTCGACGTGTGCTGATCATCGACGACAACGCCCAGGCCCGTGAAATCGAGTCGAGCATGCTGACAAGCATGACCTTCAAGGTGCATGAAGCGCCGTCCGGACAGGAAGGCATCGAGATGGTCAAGCAGGCCGTTGAACGCCACGAGCCCTACGACATAGTTTTTGTCGATTGGCAGATGCCTGGCCTTGATGGCATCGAAACCGGCAAACGGATTCGCGCCCTGCCGGGGTTAGCAGCCCCGCCGCATCTGGTCATGGTGACAGCGTACGGTCGCGAAGAGGTGATGAAGCAGGCTGAGGAAGCTTCCTTCGACAACGTACTAATCAAGCCCGTAACCCCTTCGATGCTCTTCGACTCCGCCGTCCAGGCCTTGGGGACCGATCGTCAGACAGTGCGCGAAGTCGAGACCCGGCCAGAAGTCAGCCTCGACCAATTCCGCGGCGCTCGCGTGCTTCTGGTAGAAGACAACGAGCTCAATCAGGAGGTCGCTATGGGGCTGCTCGAGACCACGCATATGACCATCGATGTGGCGGACGATGGCGAGATTGCAGTCCGAATGGTGGGCGAGCACGATTACGACCTCGTGTTGATGGACATGCAGATGCCGGTAATGGATGGGATATCAGCGACGAAGGCGATCCGGTCCAATCCGCGCTTCAGTGCGCTGCCCATCGTCGCCATGACCGCCAACGCAATGGAAGGCGATCGCGAACGGTGCCTGCAGGCGGGGATGAACGACCACGTGAGCAAGCCCATCGATCCTGATGCGCTGTATGCAGCAGTATCGCGATGGGTCAAACCGCGCCGTGCCCAGCATTTCGAGCCTCCAGCCAAAAAAATAGAGCCCGCTCCGGCCGAAGCTCTTCCCCGCATTGAGGGTGTCGACCTGGCGGATGGCCTACGGCGGGTGGGAGGAAACAAGCGCCTGTACAGGGACCTGCTCATGAAATTTGCAGCGAAGAACGGGGATGCGGATGTGCAGATATCCGCCGCGCTTGAAAGCGGAGACCGGCAGATGGCGGAGCGCATCGCTCATACAGTGAAGGGTGTCGCCGGCAATCTCGGGATCAAGCGAGTCCAATCTGCTGCGGAAAAGCTGGAGAAGGCGATTCACGACAGCGATGCGGGAGCCTCTACGATACTTCGAGACTTCACGTCACTTCTTCGCCCTCAGATTGAATCGATTAAGCATGCCTTAGCGACGTCCGCCGCGCCCGCGCTTGAAAGCGCATCGAAGGGAAGCTTCGACTCGGCTGCCGTTTCTCGCGAGGTTCTGCGATTGCGGAGCTTACTCCTGGCCAGCGACGGCAATTCAGAAGAGACGCTTCGCACTCTGCAAATCGCTCTCGCCGGTCATGTCGAGAAGGCGCAACTGGACGCCCTTGCTTGTGACATAGGCGAGTTCGATTTCACTGGCGCACTCCTGAAGCTCGATGACATCGTCAAAGAACATGGTCTCGACCGGGAAGAGGTAAGGGGATGACAGCCGAAGACAGTATTACTCGTACATGATGAATCGCAAACAGCGAGTTGTTTTGCAGCATATTTTGACCGAGCCGTGTGGATGGCCATTGCCGGACGACGAAACCTCATGATGGGGCGGCACGGTTGAGATCTTCAGCTCTCCCGTTTGCCGTTATTCTGCCCGGGAACAATCCCGAACCTCCGAAAACTGTTTTAGGGGCCGGGATTGAATGATCCCTTCACCGTGCAGTAACGTGAGCCAGACCTCGGTGATTTGCAGCCGATTAGAATAGTGAGATTCCATCCATCGGCGAGTCCGAGGTGCTATGCAGCGACGAGAATTCGTCAAGTCATCGGTATTCACACTCGGGAGCGCACTGCTGGCCAGTCCTCTCGAGGCAATGTCTCTTCAGGCACTCGCACCGCCGGCACCACCGAATCCCGCGATCGGCCGCGTGCTTGTGATGTTCAAGTGCCATTTCGACGCCGGGTTTATCGACACTCAGGCCCATGTCGTACGGCGATATTTTGTTGAGTATTTTCCTCAGGCCATGCGCACCGCACAGCAGATGCGGCAGACCGGTTCGAATCGATACGTCTGGACGACCGGCTCGTGGTTGCTCTACGAGTATCTAGAGCAAGCCTCGCCTGAAGATCGGCAACGAATGGAACAGGCCGTTGGCGATGGCGACATCGCCTGGCACGCACTGCCGTTCAGCTGGCAGACGGAGATGATGGACCGTTCCCTGATCTCCGGAAGCCTGGCCCTCTCGCGTTCTCTCGACCGGCGCTTTGGCCGCACCACCACCGGGGCCAAGATGACCGACGTTCCCGGTCATACCCGGGGTCTTATCGCTCCCCTCGCCGAGCAGGGCGTCAATTTTCTCGATATTGGCGTGAACGGTGGCAGCACTCCGGCCGAGTTGCCTCCGCTGTTTGTGTGGAAAGACCCGAATGGCGCGTCGATGGTCGTCATGTATCACCATGAATACGGGAACATTGCGTGTGTGCCCGGCTCGGACCTTGCCATCGCTGTGGTGGTAAGCGGCGACAACAGCGGTCCTCACACTCCGCAGGAGATTGCGGAGATTTACGCTGATCTCGCACAGCGCTTTCCCCGTGCAAAGATCGTCGCCACAAACCTGACCGAAATCGGCAATGCCGTTCAGCCGTATCGCAATCACCTTCCAGTTGAAACCCTGGAGATCGGCGACACCTGGATATATGGCGTGGCCAGCGATCCGTTGAAAGTGGCGCGGTATCGCGAGATCTGCAGGTTGCGACAGGCATGGATCGCGGCGAACAAATTTCAATCAGGCGATGCAACCGACCTGGCTCTGTTGCGGCACCTTCTGCTTGAGCCTGAACATACATGGGGAACGGATACCAAAACGTGGCTCGACTTCGATCACTACACACCGCAGAGTCTCGAACCGATGCTGAGCACGAAGAACTACAAGGTGGTGGAGTTCAGCTGGCAGGAGAAACGCCAGGATCTCTTCGATGGAATCGCCACGCTGCCTGCTCCACTGCGCAACGAGGCGAATAATGCTATCGCCGCGCTAGCCCCTGTGCGGCCGGAAATGGCGGGCTCACTCCACCCCGCAGGTATGGACATCGAGACTGAGCACTTCCTTCTTCGGCTCGATCCAAATACCGGAGCAATTCACCGGTTGCGTAACAGGAAAACGGCGCGCGAATGGGCCTCACCAGAGCATCCTCTCGCACTTTTCTCCTACCAGACACTCTCTCAGGAGGATTACCAGAAGTTTCTGGCAAGCTACCTGACGACCAAAGCCGACTGGGCACAGAAGGATTTCGGTAAACCAAATATCGAGCGCTTCGGAGCACGCAGCCAGAGTTGGTCACCCAGGCTCGTGGAGCTTCGCGTGCAACGCACTCGGGAAGCTTATCGTGTGCTTGGCCGCCTGCAAATCGACGATCCGGGGGCACTGCAAAGTGGACGCGCAGCATTTCCCCGAACGATGTATCTGGAACTGGTCCTGCCCGATGCCGACTCAGTCGTGAAGCTGAACTTTTACTGCTTCGACAAAGCCGCTACACGAATGCCCGAGGCACTCTGGCTCACCTTTAATCCCCCGATTTCAGACCCGGGTGGCTGGAGCATGGACAAGTCCGGTCAGAAGGTCTCTCCCTTCGACGTAGTCACTGCCGGCAGCAGGCATCTGCATGTTGTCACGAAGGGATTCGGATACAAAGATGCGCGGGGATCGTTGGAGGTAGAAACGCTCGACGCTCCCTTAATCGCGTTGGGCGAAAAATCGCCACTGAATTTTTCGCGCTCGCAGCCCGATCTCGCCAGGGGCATCCATTGCGGCCTTTTCAACAATGCCTGGGGAACCAACTACATCATGTGGTTCGACGAAGACATGCGCTTCCGTTTCCTGCTGCGCCTGTGAACCGGGTACTCATTTCCAGTTCACATAGATAGGGTTCCCCAACAACCACAGTTTCTCATCCAGTCCAGTAACATCCGCGCGAAACCAGTGGCGCTGGCCATCACTAGTCCACGAAAAATGCGCAGTCTGATCGGATGGGGAAAGGACCGAAGGTGTAGCCGCTTTCAGCGGTCGCCCATCTTCCAGGAAGGTGACCTTTCCATCCGCGCAGCCAGTCACGCGCACGTCAAATGATAACTGGGAACCATTGGGGGCCGACAATAGGTCGCCCATGTTCGCAGTCCCGGCAGCATCGCTCGCGGTTAGTTCAAGAATTCGATCGTGCGAGCCGGCCACATCGACAAAGACGTGTCCTGCGCGAATGCCCGCCAGGATCGCGGGCGTGGATAGTTCGGACGCATACACAACTGTTGTCGGGCTCCCGACTGAACCTGATTGGTCCAGCGATCGCGCGGGACGATGGTTGTCACTGCCTCCGATAGCGGTGAGCCGGTAGCCGAGATTGAGTTGCTTCTCCCAGAAAGGAACGCCAGAGTAGGTGGGGTCGGTGCTGCCCCCGTTGACGGCCTCAACACCTTGCAAAAGTCTCATATCGACCGGAGAAGCAGGTGTCCATCCGCAGCCCATGCATACTTCTCCGGTCGGCGCATTGGGGTGGTTGATGGATACCAATGCTCCCAACTTGTTTGCATTGCGAAGCAGCGTGCTCATGTCGGGAATCTCTGCGCCACCCAGACGAAAGTCGAGGAACGCGGCCGTTCCTAATAGGTTCAGATGCCCCTGGAAAGTAGTGACCTCGCGGCCGGGAATAAGAAGCACCTTGTCGAAGTAGGGTTGCAGCTCGCGCATTGCATCGTATTGCGAGGTTGCGTTGTGGTCGGTGATCGCGATGAAATCCAATCCCCGACGGGCTGCGGCATCGACGGTGAAGAAGACCGGGCAGGGGGCCATTTTCCCGGTCTGATTCTGGCATTGTCCGTCGCTGTGCGCGGTATGCATGTGAAGGTCGCCGCGATACCAGCCAGGTCCGCTTCGCAAGGGCGTGAGCAAATCGACAGGCTCATCGGCTACCAAGCCACTTCGCGTGAAGAAAACGTGCGCCGTGTAATGCGACGTCACCTGAGGACGGATGTTCGGCACACCTATGAGGACATTCCATTCTCCTTGCGGGATGGGACCGGGCATGCAGGAGGGCGTCGCATCGGAATCTCCCACAGTGAGAAGCGATTTATTTCCGCCGCTCCAGCAGCGCAGTTGGACCGGGTCCAGTAGCCCTAAATCCAGCGCTGTATGCTTATCTTTTTCGGTGTAGTTGAAGGTCAGGGTCACCCGCTGGACGCCTTCGGGAACGCGAAACGGAACTTCGATGTAGGTGTGGTTTTGCGATCCACCTACATCGCCTTCCAGCACCAAATTGGCGGCCGCAGGCGAGGCCTTGCGCGGTTCTTGAGCAACACCCAGCAGCGCAAAAAAAAAGACAAAGAGGGAGATGCCAGACCGTAATCTCATCTGTGCGGCTCGCTTCCGGAGTGCCATATCCAACTCTTGGACAACGCGTCATTCACCCGACGGAAACATTCCGGGGCCGTTGCGCTGCTGCCACCGCTCGCCGGAATGCTGATTCAGCAATCAAAGCCAGACTAAAAGAACAACTTCAGCGCGAGTTGCAAGGTTCGAGGATTGCCCCTGATGGAAGTGATCGAGCTGAAGCCGCCTGTCGGGTTATTGAATGTATTCAGGTTCGTTGGTTGCCCGAATTGCGGAGTGTTGGTTGTGTTGAATGCTTCCGCCCGAAACTGCAGGTGAACGCTTTCAGTGAAAGAAAAGTTCTTGAATACGGACGAATCAAAGTCGGTGAATGAGGGACCACGCACCTGTTGCGGAGCCCCGCCAAGTACCGCGAGGTCCGTCTGGCTGATCTGAGTGGCCACGGGCGGTTGAGCAAAAGCGCTGGGGTTCAGCCACTGCTTGTAATTGTGCGGGCCCGCATACAGATTCTGTCCAGGAACCTTGAACGCGAAGCAGCCAAAGACACCATTCGCGGTCGTCGCAACGGGGCAGCCGACCGTCGTGGGCTGACCACCTTGGTATGTATAGATGAAGTTGACGACCCAACCGCCGATGACTGCGTCGACAGCCCGGCTTGAGTCAGATAAGAAGGTGCGGCCACGACCGAAGGGTAGCCCGTACGTCCCCGAAAGATGGAACAGGTTCGAAGCGTCAGTATCACAGAGGCCATAGTCCGCATCGATTCCGAAACCAGGAAGCCACTGGGCTCTGTACTGCTGATTCTGCGACGCCTGGGTGTGTTGATTGCTCAGGCATCTACTGTAAGTGTAGTTAGCGAGCAAAGACAGGCCAAGGCTCAATTCATGTTGATAGGTCGCCTGCAGGGAGTTGTAGCTGCTCTTACCGTTCGTAGTCTCGTAAGTCGCATTTCGAGCAAAATCAGGATACGGCACATAATTCTGAGGGTTTGCTCCTGGTGGCAAAATTACCGTTGGAGAATTGTTATACCCTAGGTTATCCAGGTGCCGGCCCACCGTACCGACAAATCCGACTTGTACGGAATCGTGCTTCGTGAATTGATCCTGTACCGTCAGGTTGAAGGTCTGAGTATAAGGGGTCTGAAAGTTATACTGGCGGCCATACAGATTTAATCCCTGTCCGCTGTTGATCGTCGGATCCTCCAGGTTGATCGTTGTGAAGGAATTTTCCAAAGCAGCTGTTTCGCCGTTGGACAGAACCAGGGGATGCTGGGAGTCAGGACTATTAAATGTGGAGGTGTAGACAAAGGGATAGTTTGTCCCCAGCGTCCCACCGTAACCGAGATTTCCCAAGGCGCCAAATGCGATTCCATACCCTCCACGGATGACGAGGCTTGGCAATGCGCGGTAGGCGAATCCCAATCTGGGTGCGAAGTTGGTCTTCTGAGCACTGCCGAGGGTGAGTCCGGAAACACAGTCAAGTGTAATGCTGCTGCTGGCCAGCAGCGCATCGAAGGACGTGGATCTGGGTACCTGACATCCCTTTTGGGACATGTAATAAATGCCGGGTGTTCCATTGCCTCCGGCCGGGATGAAGTTCGCCTGCCGTCCGTTGACCTCGGCATATGGAGTGAAGTAATCCCAGCGAAGGCCGAGGTTCAGGGTCAGTTCGGGTGTAACTTTCCAGTCATCCTGGAAGTAAGCGCCCCAATACCAGCGATGGTCGTCGGTAGCAGCAATATTCGAACCTGAGAAGCTGCTCATGCCGCCGACATAGTTGACGCCTCCGACCGTAGATGCAATTGGGACAAGGAGCAAGTCCCCGATCCCGTTCAAATTGTTATTGACGTTGGGAATGTCGGAATACTGCCCGTTATAGTTCAGGTCACCTCTGCCCTGGGGCGGCTGGGAGATATTGCCCTGAACGTCATCGATCTGGAAACCGGCTTTGAATGTATGGCTGCGGAAGAGCTTGGTTATGCCCTCCGATCCTTCTATGCTCCAGACGTATTGAAGAGTAGGCGTGTAATTACCTACGCCAATGTGAGTTAGCCCATTGATCGTGATCGGCGGCAGGCCACCATTGTTGGGTAACTGTGGTATTCCCTGGATACCATACTGGGCGGGAATACCGAAGGTATTTCCATAGAAAGACTCTTGCAACTTATCAGCGTGGACCATTCCAGCATGCATGTCGTTGGTCAGCGTGGGTGTAAAGACGTGAGTGTAGCCTACCGCCCATGCATAGGCCGGGAAGCTGTCGTTCCTGCCCCCGGTTTCGCCTACCGCCACCCCGGGCAGGCTCGGTGGAACGACTCTGGAGATCAGGCTTCGGTCAAATACCCCAAACAAGACATTATTGGCATTGATGTTTTCATCGATCCGAATGTCATACGAGTCTGTGTTCTGCGGCTGTTTCACGAGCGTCACATAATTATTTGCGAAGCCAGGTTGGTTCTGGGCGGGATAGACGCCGAGTAAATTCACTGCATTTGGATCAATACGCTGGACCGGAATGGTGTTGAGATACTGCGTCGAGCCGGTGAAGTTTGTCATGCCCATGATGCTCCCTCCGGTATAGAAGGGATCGCGGACATACACTGCTTTGTTGCTTGTATTCGTCAGGCCGGAGATCGAATCATATTGACCGGGACCGATTTCGCGTGTCGTGGCCGGGTCGAGAATCGTGCCGTGTCTGAATGTTCTGCCAAGAGCGTCGGTTGAAGTACCGCTATTGAAGGAGATCAGATCCTGCAGGTTCGTAAAGCCGCTCGACACCATCCCCGTCGTGGGAACGGTGCTCGTGTAAGTTGACGGCGTGATGTAGCGGCCGCCCTGATAGTCGACGAAGAAGAAGGTTTTGTTCCTGCCGTCGTATACTTTCGGGATGTAAACTGGTCCGCCCAGCGTTACGCCAAACAGGTTCTGGCGATACTCGGGCGTTGGTGCATGTATCGCATTGTTGAAGAACTGGTTTGCGTTGAAGACGTCGTTACGCAGGTATTCCCACACGTCTCCATGAAGCTGGTTCGTGCCGGATTTGATCGCGGCATTAATGACTGCTCCGGTCGAGTGCCCAAATTCAGCATTAAAGTCGCCGTTTTGCAGCTTGAATTCCTGGATGGCGTCTGGCGGAGGAGTAATGGCGGCATTGCTGCCCACTGAGGAGCCGCCATAGACCTCGATATTGTCATTGATGCCGTTGAGCCGAAAGTCATTCTGCCATAGATTCACGCCGTCTACCGAGAAGTAGGCACTGCTCGTTGCTCCAGAGTCACTGCTGGGGTTTCCGACCGGAGCCGTAACGACTCCAGCCGAAAGCTGCGCCAGGGAGGCCCAGTCTCGCGTCTGCAGCGGCAGGTCATTCACAGTCTGCGTGGTGATCGTCTGGCCGACCGCTGCATTCTCTGCCTGAAGCAAAGGAGCCGACGCGGTGACGGTAACCTGTTGGCTGACTGTACCTGTAGCAAATTGAATGTCGACAGTGAGCGTTTGCTGGACGTGCACTTCGACGCCCTTGTCAATGAACCGTTGAAACCCCGATGCCTCCCCTTGCAACGTGTAGGTTCCTGGTCTTACCGCGTTCAGGGAGTACGTGCCGGTCGAAGTGGAGCTGGTCAATATTGTGACTCCCGTCGCTTCATTTGTCAGGGTGACTTTTGCCCCGGGGACCACCGCGCCCGTGGGGTCAGTGACCGTGCCGGTTATTCCACCGGTATCGAGCTGAGCTACTGCAGGTCTATTCGCACATACGGTCATCGCTAACAGGGCCAGAATCCAGATGAATACATTTTTTCGTATACCGGACGCTGAAAAGGTGGGCGGTGTGCAGTATTTATCGATTCGTAACATGGGGTGTCCCTGTTGCCTCCAAAAAAAGAAACTCCGCGCTATTTTTCTCACTTCGGACTGAGGTACGGAAGGGGTTTACCCGGTGTTTACACCTGTCGTACACCGTAAATCGCTGCGTCTTTTCAATTGTTTGCAAAAAGGATTATTGTGGAGACGTTGTTGCTTGGAGGAAGTCCAGATCGATGCGCTGAGTTGACGGATTGTTAAAGAAAATTTGCTAGGCTACGTGCAAATGAGAAGGTTATGGATCAGCAACCCCCCTGGTCAGCAGACCTCGATACATCCCACAGGACAACCGTGGTTGCTTCGGAGTTGCAGCAGGATCTGCAATGGGAGAACCCGCATCTGGTCGGCGACAGGCGTTGGCAACTGGCGCGACGGATCGCGGCGAGTTCGAGCTTCTCCCGGTCTACCCTGCTTTCCAACTTCTTGCTGTATGTCTCCGATCGCGCTCTGAACGGAAAGATCGACGAGATCAGCGAGCATCAGATCGGGGTGCATGTTTTTGGCAGGCGGCCCGGATATAACCCGTCTGAAGACAACATCGTCAGAAGCTACGCACGACATTTACGTCAACGTCTGGATCAGTATTTCGAGACGGAAGGCAAGCAGGAAGAGCTACGACTGAGCATTCCTCGTGGCAAATACGTGCCCCTTTTCGAATCAAACAGGGTACCTGTCGCGCTGCCCTTGGACGACGAGGATGCTTCGAAAGTGCGGCCGGTTGCTGCACCTTCAAAAGACGGTTCGTTGCCGCCGCCCATTTCCAAGGCTCAGCCTGCGCGATTTTGGCGATTTGGCCTCATCACTGTTGCGCTGGTCTTGCTTGCTTGTGGTTTTCTGGGGTGGACATTCTTTCGTCGTACCGCCTCGGTTGCAGCGGACACTTCTCATCTGTTGTGGGCGCAGATCTTCGCTAAATCGCGACAGACATTTCTGGTTCCGGCTGATGACGGCATCGTCATGATCCAGAACCTCACCAAACATTCCGTAAATCTGGCTGAATATATCAGCCGCGACTACGTCTCGATCAAAAGCCCTTATAACATCGACGCCCAGAATATGGCTGACCTGGACCAGCAGCGCTATACGAGTATGGCTGACCTGAACACGGTCCTCAAATTTTCGCGGCTGCCAGAAGCAGCGCCTGAGCGTTTCACCGTTCGTTATGCGCGCGAGCTTCACATGGAAGACTTGAAGGATTCCAACGCAATCCTGATTGGCTCGTCGTTTTCGAATCCGTGGGTCGAGCTTTTCCAGAAGAATTTGAATTTTGAATTTGAGTATCAGCCACGGCCAAACGAGTCGGTAATCATCAACCGGCATACGCTGCAGGGGGAACAGCCTGTGTACCAGAACGACGCCACGGCGCCATCGCACCGTACCTATGCCGTGATTGCTTTGGCGCGAAACCTGAATGACTCAGGTTGGGTCCTTATTATCGAAGGACTGACAATGGCAGGAACCCAGGCCGCTACGGATATCCTTTTTAATCGCGAAGCGATGTTGCCTGTAATCACTAAAGCACACACACAGAATGGACAACTTCAGCCCTTCGAGTTGCTGATCGAAACAAGGAGTTTCGGCTCCAATGCTCCCCAGGCGACCATCATAGCCAGTCGCACCTATTAGAAACCGACTCTGGAAAATTTGAATTCGTGGACAGCTTGCAGCATCTCCCGAAGAGTTTCGTTGGTGCCACTCGCGTCGCCGGTCGAGATCTTAACAAGCTAATAATCTGTTCTTCGTCACACTCAGAGTGAATACCGTCCCCTCTAGATTCGATTCCTCGAGGCAAACGCTGCCACCGTGCTCTTCAGCAATTTGACGAGCCAGGGTGAGCCCCATGCCAGTTCCGTTGGGTTTTCCCGCGGTCACGAACGGATCGAACAGCGTCCTCCGGACAGAGGCAGGTATCCCGGGACCATTGTCCAGGATTGTGACGTAGATCCGTTCATCGCCTTCCGTAAGGTGGACCTTCACCTCGGGCGCGTGAGTTGAGCGTGCCGCAGCCTGGCAGGCATTGAGCAGCAAGTTATATATGGCACTTTCAAGATTCCTCGCATCGATATCTGCTTCCGCCGGCGGGAACTTGCCGACTGTGATGGGCACGTTCTGTCCGTCTGGATGAAACTTCACTGCCGCAACGGCTTTCTCAACAATCAAGGAAACGCGCTCATGGACAAGCGGATTGTTCCGTCCGCTACTAGCGAATTGCAGTAGTGAGTCAATGCGCTCCGTCATCGCGAGCACTGCTTCTTGAATTTCGAGCAGCAGGTCAGCCCGTGCGCTGGCACACATATTGTGGCGCTCGAGGAACTCGGCGCTCGCATAGATCGCCGTGAGCGAGTGGCGCATATCGTGGGATATCGAGCATGCCATCCTGCCGATTGCCGACATCCTCTCTGCCTCTATCAGTTGCCTTTGTGCACGCAACTGCGGTTCGTCTCGCAGATCCAGACCACCGCCCTTATCAAACATCAGAATTTTGCGGCGATCTGAAATCTTTGTTTTCGAGGTGTTGTTGTCGGATTCGCACGCCTCGATGAATGATTTGGTAAGGGCGACCGAATCGGAGGATTCTCCTCTTGGCGACGGCTGTTCGAGAAGTTTCACTTGGTCCCTACTCGCTCCCTGGCTGGAATCGGGGTCGTGCTCAGGCTGAAACGTGCATCGTTATTCCGTTGTTATAAGGATGGAGGGATTCGAGATTTCGCGACACCCCAGAAGGAATGGAATTGTTCCTGCATTTTTCTGCAGGTGACCTGCACATCGCGTGCATGGCCGTAGCTTCCCCACTCTGCAAACGGCAGAAACGTCCGTGGCTGCTTTCATCCGGGTGTTGGGACTCCTTGCGGAGTCCTAACTACTTCGAGACCGCACGTGCTGCACTCTCAAGCTTTTTTTTGATCGGTGGCATCGATCCACCTCACGTCTCCTTCTGTGTCTGCAAGCAGCTCCGCCCGCGCCTCACGATACAAGTGAATAGATTCACATCGGGGATACAGAGGACCATGACATTTCCTGATACTCACTTGTGCGAAGCGCTCATATAACGACCTAACCTTTTGTGTAGGGTCCTTCTGCACACGGACGCTCTGCTGCCGTGCCTGTCTAGCAAGTGGCTGGCACTGGATTGGACATTACTTGGGAATCGCTTCGGCGAAGGCAGGCGATGTTTTTCAAAGAGGTTGATCTTTCGACTTTTCGATCATGAACGGAAGTTAAGGGCCGCGACGAACAGCAGTGCGTGGAACACGCAAAGCAGGACAAACGTCGAAGTAAATGCGCGGGCCAAAGTGGCGTCAGAATATACCGTCGCTAGCCTCCATCTCAGAAAGGTTGCGCAAAGAGTCGTCAGGATCGGTCCCCCAAGACGCTGCACGATGTTGAGCGAGGTTGTGGCCATCGGAAGGTTCTGTTTCTTCACCGAAGCGTACGCAGCCTAGATCGACGGAACGCCGACCGAACTCAGGCCCATTCCCCGATGAATAGAGTGCATGTGAGTACCGTGAGAACAAGTCCGCGACTGGCCAAATAGAGGAATGGCAGCGTGGCGGCGAGGGGCTAAAAGCGCACCTCCGGCAGATACCTTTCGAATTCCAAACCGGCTCGTCAGGGCTCCCATCCAAGGATAGGTAAAGATCATCCCAAGTCCAAGGGGAGCCAGCAGCCATCCGGTCGCGCTAGGCGTACGACCACAACCCCGGATGAGATAGATCGGGATCAACATCTGCCCGGCGAACGATATTCCATTCGAGAGAAATTGCGCGACGACGGATGCCGAGAAGGTCTTGTTCCTGAAGAGTTGCAGGTCGATGTGGCTTTATCTCCTTGGCGAAGCGCCATCCGAATGAAGACCGCAAGTAGAGCGACGGAAACGAGCAGAGCTGCAAGCCCAATGCGTTCATTCAAGTGGTCGGATCCATAAAGCAAGAAAACAAGTCCGGGCGAGAGCAGTGCTACCCCCCCAGATCGAGATCCCGTGATGTGATTTCTTCATGGCCATTAGGCAGAAAGAGAACGGCCAGTACAATCGCTAATGCGCCGACTGGCAGATTGACCAGGAAGAGCCAACGCCAGGAGGCGTGTTGCAGAATAGCTCCGGCAATCAATGGGCCCAGGATCGGTCCCAGCATGACGGGTACAGCCGCATAACCGACCACACGCGCCATATGGCTTCCCGCAGTGCGCGCTATCATCATCTGCGCCATCGGCGCCATCAGGCCTCCGCTCATGCCCTGGAGGATTCGAAATGCAATGAGCGAGTTTGCTGACCACGCCAGACCGCAGAGAGCTGAAGACAGAGTGAAAGCCGAGAAGCACCAGAGGTATAGAGACTTCGCTCCGATACGTTCCACTAGCCGGCCGTTCAGCTGAAGCATGAGAGCGAGCGCCAGAAGATAGCCGCTCGTCACCCATTGAATCGCCGTGAGGCTACTGTGCAGATCCACGGCGAGACTGGAGAGTGAAACGTTGACGACCGTCGCATCGAGCTGCGAGAGAAAGGAGCCAAGCACCGCGACGGTCGTTATCTTCCAGACCGATGGATCAAGCCGGTCGGTTTCGTTGGAGGACCCAGGCAACGGCGGCGAGAACCTCGTCGGCCGTGCAGACGCGTGCGAGACGCGGGAACGTCGTTTCGAAGGCAAAATGGTGCTGTTCCGCGTCCTGGCCTGCGCAAGCGTCCTCGACAAGCACAAAGGCAAAGCCGAGGCCAGTGCCCTGGCGCGCGGTGGACTCGACGCCTGCGTTCGTGGAGATACCGGTGAGGACAGCGGTGTCGACGCCACGGGCCTTGAGCTGTTGCTCCAGGTCGGTGCCAGCGAAGGCGCCCCAGTGGCGCTTGGTGACGAGAATGTCCCCAGGCTGGAAACCGGCGGAAGGAGCGATCTCCGTCGCAACAGCGGGTATTGGCTTGTCGCCCAGGTTGTACGGCTGGTCGACGAGAAGCTTCAGGAAGTCGTTGAGATCGGCGGTCACATAGACAACCGGAGCTCCGGCGGCACGGAAGGCTTCGGCGCTTCCGCAAGCTTTTTGGAGTTTGCGACGACCTGCATAGCGGTATACGGGGCGGTGTTCTGGCCGAGAATCGCATTATTCAAATCAATGAGGACGAGTGCGGTCTTTTTGGGGTTGAGTTGAAGTTCAGGCATGAGTTCCGCCGGTGGGAAAAGCTGGTTTATAAATCGAGGGTTGCCTCGAGTACTCTTTGAAGCTAGAATATGAGGATGCCCTCGATTTCGTCAAAGTCTGTCCGTGTCGCTCCGCAGCAGGAAAGGTCAGCTCGTCGTTTTGCGGGCTTTCTGAACGCTGCCGCCGAGCTTTTCGCGGAGGTTGGTTATGAAGCCGCTACGATGACGGCGATCGCGGAACAGAGCGACTCTTCCATCGGCGCGCTCTACAACTACTTCCCGGATAAGCAATCCGTTGCCTTTACGCTCCTCAACCAGTACTCGCAGGAACTGGAAGCGCACTGGAAGCCATTGATACAACAGGTTGAAGCGCTTACCCACGCGGAATTTGCAGATACATTCATCGAACGCATTACGGAATTCGTTCAGTGGCGCCCTGCGTTTCTAAAACTTCTCGCTGCACCTATCCGTTTCCGCAGCGACTCCGCTGCCAGAAAAGCTAAGCGAGTATCGATCGCAAGCGCCTTTCAGGCGAAAAATCCACTACTGTCAAATGAAGAGGCTTTACTGGCGGCGAACGTCACTCTTCAGATGGTGGGGGGCATGATGGCGCTCTATGCAGAGGCAGACCCGAAAGCGAAAGGCGCGGTTGTGGCCGAGTTCAAAAAGGTCCTGACACTATATCTCGGGACTGTTTTGTTCCCGCGCGGCCGGAAAAGCTCATAAGGCCTCGCGAGGAAAGCCTGGTCTATTCGCTAGCGTGGCCGCGGCCCATTCCGACGTTGGTGGCTTGAACACCCACAATACGGGTTGGTGTTCATTGCTCTGGGCAAGGCAATAGGCGGTGCGAACCGCCCGCCGCCGAACGATCCGTTCGCACGATCGGTTTCCAAAAAGAACACCATGATGTCGTTTGGGTCAATGCCTGCTTCGCCGAGTTTTTCGACCAGGGCGGCAACAAGGTCTTTGTTCCTGTCTGTGTCAGTCCCTGAAGATATCAGCACTTCAATCATCAATATCTGATCGGTGCGCGGCTTGGGCAGCACGGGATAATACAGATCTACTCTAAAGTCGCTCGGACCCAACGAATGGAAGCGTTGGAAAAGGTCGTCCTCAGGAAATCCGGCAACAATGCTTGCGGCGTGGATGGCTCTGGAAAGTCGATCTTTCTCATCGGCATCCGCAGCGCTTCGCGCCACCTCGGCACCCTGCACGGCAAACTTCTCTGCTATTACGGTATTTCTGTTCCATACCGTCACAGTATGACCTGCATTCAATAGACGCGGAACAAGAGCGCAACCCATCTTGCCAAGCCCTAAAAATGTAACCCGCACATATCCTCCAACCTCATTCGCAACACACTCATACTGGTTACTGGTGTCCAACGGTCTCTTACAGGTGACTGTCGGCAAGCGATCTGCCCCGGTTTGTGAACTTTCCCTTACTCAGTGGCGTCGCTCTACCTTATGTCTCCTTCTGTGTCTGCAGGCAACTTCGCTCCTGCGTCGCGATACAAATGAATAGATTCACGTCGGGCATCTTGAAAACCATGAAATGTCGTGATAGTTATTGCGCGGCGCTCATAGCATAAAAATCTTCTGCGTACCCGACGAATCCGAAGGATTGACGGCAGGAGCAGCAGATATGAATTTGATTGACCTTCAAGCTTTGTTTCCGTGGTGGATCACTGCTCGATCGTCGCAGCAGCGGCTGCGCGGCACCTGACACAATTAGCTGTCACACGAAGGGTTCAAAAGCTTGAAGGTCCACTCGGGTCTTCGGACGCTTATGCCTCCTGGTTCCCGTTTGCCACGAGCTTTGCAATCACCGACGTCAGGCTGGTAAAGCCTGTGATGTGTTCAGTGCCGGGCACACCGAAATGAATCCAGCCCGAGTTGAACCCGTCGACCATCTCGGCGCGAGGCTCGGTCCGACCTTCCTGCATGCCTTGGCCGACGAAGAACTCCGTCCACTTCTCACGCGGGACGGCAACCGCTTCGATAGTACGTCCGAGAGCGCTGCTCAGTGCTCGTGCGATATCGTTGGGGGAATACTGCTCGGGGCCGGCCACCTCAATATACCGGGTGCCCTTCCACTCCTGACGCAGGACATCCGCCCCGGCCTTGCCAATGTCAACCGTAGCCACCAGCGGGAATTTGCGATCCAAAGGATTAAGGTTAGAGAAGATCCTTCCTTCCGACTTTGCAGTAGTAACGTCCCAGGCGTGATTTTCCATGAACCAGCCAGGCCTCAGGAATGCGTGGGCGATGGGCAGATCTCCGAGCGTTTGCTCCAGGAGATGCGAGCCGGTGATAAGTCCCAACCCGCTGCTCTGTTCGGCTCCAATCGAGGAAAGATATGCCGCTTTCTTGGGGAGAGCCTTTGCGAGGGCTGCATGGTAGGACGCCAGAGTCTTGCGCAGTTCCGGAAAGCCGGGCTCTGGCCCGAAGTTCGGCGGCACCATGAGAAACACGCCATCCGTTCCTTCGAATGCTGATGCAAGTGCATTCGGATCGTCGACATCCGCAACTGCAACCTCTGCTCCGCGGTCCCTCAAGCGCGCGGCCTTCTCGGGATTCCGAACGATCGCGCGTACTTTCTCACCCTGCGCCAACAGGTTCTCGGCAATGGCGCCTCCAACTCTGCCAGTGATGCCCATAATTGCATACATTTGATTTCTCCTTCTTTCTTCAGATGTTGTTCGTGGATGCGAGGTTGATGGTTGAACCGTGATGGTCAGGATGAAAGTTCCACGCCTGTTGCGCGGGAACAGAAGTCCAGTAGCCGATCCTGGATACTGAGGTCACGCGTAGCAGGATGCGGTTGGCGTTTATCCATGTGATAGAAGTACTCACCGGACACCGAAGCGGCAGGATCATCACTTACTGCAAGCCACACCTGAGTGCGGTGCGCCTGGTCCAGATCGTCCGTAGCGCCTGAACCGCCCATCCTGGTAGACACCCAACCTGGCTCCAGGGCATTTGAAAGCACGCTCGGCCACCGTCTGGCAATAGCGAATGCCAACAGCACGTCATGGAGCTTCGTATCGGAGTAAGCCTGCTGCCCCAACCAAGGTCGGTCGGCCCACGTCAGGTCTTTCAGACTCGGGTCTCCGTCCTGATGCAGCATCGAACTCAGATACACAAGTCGTTTTGGTCGAGTGATCAGCGCTGTCAGGATGTACGGCGCAGTCGTATTGACAGCGAGAAGATGTGATAGGCCATCTTCAGTGACAATTCGCTTTGGCTCGCGATAGCCGATGCCAGCGTTATGAATGACGGCATCGAAGGTTCCGAGTTTATTGACTTGATCGGCAACGTGCCTTGTCTGGGTAATGCTGGTGAGGTCCCCGACGACGACTGATTCTGCTGCGGGAAGTTTGTTTTGAGTCTCATCCGCCCGTTGTTGGCTTCGAGCATGCAATACCACGCTGTGGCCCTGTTCAACCAACAGTTTTGCTGCTCTAAGACCTAAACCGTCAGATGATCCAGTAATGAAAATGCGAGCCATGATTATCTCCTTTCCAGGAAAAACGATTGAAAGTTCGAATTACTGTTCGGAGCGCTGCTTGAGGGTGCTCAGCCAGAGATCATGCCCCTCATGCATAGCCTCCGGCTGCTTCTCGCGGAATTCGACTGCACCGGACCCCTTCACAACTTCTTCGGTCACGATATGGCACCCTTTGTCCGTTTTTAACAAAAGGAACGTGTGATAGGCATTCATCCCGGTACCATCGCCAAACCAGCCAATGCGGCTGTTTGGAACGAACTCATTCACCCGGCTCTCAATGTGGACAGCGAAGGTATCCCACGAAAACCGCGTTCCCTCATGGAGCTTTCCATCCCGGCTGTTCAACAGCTCGACATTGTAGTAGTTCGGATACCACGACGGCCACACCTGAGCGTCAACAATATTGGCGAAGACCTTCTCACAGGATGCGTGAACGACAATTTCGTTGTGAGCAAACAGGTCTGCCTGCTCCGGATGAAAGCCCTCCGGCCAATGTATGTCCTTGGAGCGCTGTGCTCCGTCTGAGTTGAAAGTCAGAGCCTCATGCGTCGGCTTCGGTCGCGCCGTTTGAGCGCGCCCCGGAGCGATGGCTCCTATCACCATCCCATATAAACTACGACCCTCCATACCTTCCAAGCTGACATTTCGTTTCCTCTCTTGCCGTCCCGCTAACAGGAGAACGCTTTGAATTGGTACGGCGATCTCCGTTCCGGTACGCACAATACATCTGACGCAATGAGCAAAGACAAAGCACCAGAACTTTCCGCATTTCGCTCATGACTGATTATCATGAATCCATGAGAGTCGATGATCGAGTCCTGAATGGACTAAATGTTCTGGCTGCCGTAGTGAAAAGCGGAAACTTCGCTGTAGCTGGCAAAACCTTGAACATGTCACAGTCGGGAGTAAGCCGTGCAATCGCACGCTTGGAGACGCGCCTCGGCGTCCGTCTGCTCGAGCGCACCACCCGCACCGTCACGTTGAGCGAAGAAGGGCGCAGGCTTTATGAACAGATTGTGCCGCTGCTCTCGGGATTGGAAGAAGCAGCGGCTTCGGTGGCGGCCTCGAAAGACGCGGTTCGAGGAACTCTGCGGGTCAATATGGACCCGTTCATCGCGCAGCTTATCCTCGGGCCGCAACTGAGTCGATTTCTAAAACGGTTTCCAGGACTCAAGCTCGAACTGATTGCACGTGACCGGCTGGGCGATCTGGTTGCAGAAGGCTTCGATCTCGCTATCCGTTTCGGTGAGCCCCGGCCATCAACACTTGTAGCCCGAAAACTCCTCGACACGAGGGTCGTTACTGTAGCTTCACCGGCTTATCTGAAGAAGGCGGGCCGCCCAATTCATCCCTCCGAGCTTGAGAAAGGCAATCATCGCCTGATTGATTTTCGAGACCCTGAAACCGGGCGTGCCTACGAATGGGCCTTCAGGCAAGGCCGCAACGAAATCGAGATCAGCTCGAACGCGCAGCTGCTGCTGAGCGATGTTGCGACCATTCACGCAGTCTGCCTCGCCGGTTACGGTATTGCACAGCTCCTGGAGCTTGGAATCGAATCGTTGATTGAGAGTGGACGCCTGGAGGTTGTCTTTCCTGATTGGCTTGATGAGCGATTTCCTCTCTATGCGTTGCATCCATCTCGTAATTATCTTCCCCCGAAGACGCGCGCGTTTCTCGACTTTGTCATCGCGACGGTAAAGTCGCCGACAACAGGTGTGGGCAAAGTTACCTCTTGACTTATGCACCCTGCGGCAATAAATATTGCTATTCAAACGTTTCAATATCAGCAAATCATCGTTACCGCGAAGAACGAGACCTCTCCGCCTTGTTCGCGCTGCCAGCGCTGGCTTTCTCGACGGCCATCACGTCTGCCGCGAGTGTCGTTGACGCGTAGCGATGCGCGGAACACGATCGGCAGGAAGTTGGCACTTCGGCCGGCGAAGTGCACGGTAAGTTTTACGAACAATCGACAGAGGAGTGTTGTTCCAGATGGCTGAAAGCGCCTCCCAGCAGACAGTGACGAAACCGCCGCAGCGCCTTGTTTTTCTCGATGTCGTTCGAGGCTTGACGGTCGCCTTCATGATTCTGGTCAACAACAACGGCAGTGAACACCTCGCCTACTGGCCCCTGAAGCACTCGGCATGGAACGGATGTACGCCAACCGATCTGGTTTTTCCAACATTTCTCTTCCTTGTTGGCATAGCCATCGTTTTTTCGACCGCATCGCGCATCTCCCGCGGGGAGACGAAGCGCGTTCTCGTGATGCATGCGTTTCGGCGCGCTGTGATCATCGTTGTCATCAGCCTGGTCGTGCACGGTTTTCCCGGCTATCCCCTCGCAACCATGCGCGTTTACGGCGTGTTACAGAGAATCGCGATCTGTTACTTAGTGGCGACCTTACTTTATCTGTGGGACAGGCGGGTGACCACCCTGCTCAGTGTTTCAGTAGTATGCCTGTTGGGATATTGGATCCTGATACGCTGGGTGCCGGTTCCCGGATTCGGCATGCCGGGGCGCGACTTCCCCTTTCTCGACAGGTATATGAACCTGGACTCCGTGATCGATCGAAAGCTGTTTCCGACGCGTCTGGACGAGGGCATCTTCGACCCCGAAGGTTTGCTCAGCACCATCCCGGCGCTGGCAACCTGCCTGTTCGGCGTGTTGACGGGGCTTTGGCTGCGCACGGAGAAACACATGATCACAAAGGCGGGCGGCCTGCTCGCGACCTCGATTGCAGGGCTGGCGCTGGGAAGCTTCTGGGGCATCTGGTTTCCCATCAACAAGAGAATGTGGACGAGTTCCTACGTGCTGTTTTCCGCAGGATGGACCCTTCTGGCATTGGCGATCTGCTACTACCTGATCGAAATCAGGAAGCAGGGAGGAAGATGGACTTATCCCTGGAAGGTCTTCGGCTCGAATGCCCTCTTTTCCTATGCCTTCTCTGAGTTATTGGCTTCCGCACTCGAGAACATCCATGTAAGGCAGAACGGCCAGACGGTCGAGCTGAAGGAGTTGATATACACGCGGGTCTTCTCGTCCATCGTCAGCACATCGTTCGGGTCGCTGCTCTATTCGCTGTGCTTTGTTCTGGTCTGCTTCGTGCCGGCTCTTCTTCTCTTCAGAAAACGAATCTTCATTAAGATTTAGAGGGACGACTTCGACATGGCCGATGATTCTTCCCCGCAATCGTTGACAGAATCGCCACAGCGCCTCGTTTTCCTCGATGTGGTTCGCGGATTGACAGTCGCGTTCATGATACTGGTCAACAACAACGGGAGTGAAGAAGTGGCCTATTGGCCTTTGAAGCACGCCGATTGGAATGGGTGGACGCCGACCGACCTGGTCTTTCCGATATTTATCTTTCTGGTTGGCATCTCCATCGTCTTTTCGACAGCCTCGCGAATGGCTCGCGGTGAGGCGAAGAGTGCCCTCTTGATGCATGCGTTCCGGCGGGCTGCGATTATCTTTGCCCTTGGCATCCTCATCCATGGATTCCCCCACTATCCGCTGGCCACGCTGCGCATCTACGGCGTGCTGCAGAGAATTGCGGTCTGTTACCTGGTGGCGTCCATACTTTATCTGTGGGACCGGCGGGTAGTCACCCTGGTGAGCGTCTCGGTGATATGCCTATTGGGATATTGGATCCTTGTGCGCTGGGTGCCTGTCCCGGGATTCGGCATGCCGGGGCGAGACATCCCGTTTCTCGACAAGGACATCAACTGGGTCTCCGTCGTCGACCGGCAGTTATTTCCGCGACGCCTGCTCGAGGGCACGCGCGATCCGCTGGGGCTGATCAGCACCATCCCGGCGATTGCTACTTGCCTGCTGGGTGTGCTGACGGGGCTCTGGCTGCGCACGCAGAAGGGGATGACTGCGAAGGCCGGCGGCATGCTCTCGGGCGCAATCGCTGGACTGGCCCTGGGACGTTTCTGGGCAATCTGGTTCCCGATCAACAAGAGACTATGGACAAGCTCCTACGTGTTGTTCGCGGCAGGCTGGACGCTGCTCATTCTCGCCATCTGCTACTTTGCAATCGAGATCAGGAAACACGCAGGCTCATGGACCTATCCCTGGAGGATCTTCGGGGCGAACGCCATCTTCACCTATGCCTTTGCCGAGCTGCTATCCACCGTGCTCGAAATCATCCATGTCGGGAACGCCGGTCAAGCGATCACTCTGAAGGATCTGATTTACACAAGGATTTTCTCTCCGATCGTCAATCCATCCTTTGGCTCGCTGCTGTACTCGTTGAGCTATGTTCTGGTCTGCTTTGTGCCGGCTGTTATGCTCTTTAGAAAACGAATCTTTATCAAGATCTAGCCTGGAATAAAACAGAACCACTCATTGCCGGCTCTGCCCTCTCACGAGAACGTCTTTGATTGCGAGGGTGGAGAAGCCCGGCTCCCATCGAAAACGTATGAGGTCCGCGGGTGAGCCGACGCGCAGGGCACCGCGTGCGCGTACAAAGCGGCCGGGATTGGCAGTTGCCATCGTCACAGCGTCGCCAAGGCTGAAGCCGGTGTTGGCAGCGACGTAGGCGATGGCGTCTTTCAGCGTGGCGGTTGCACCCGCGAGATAATCGCTGCCGGCGACGTTGAGACGGCCATCGGGATGCAGATTGACCTTGCCGCCAACCGGCGTCACATGCTCTCCGGGCGGAAGCCCAGCGAGCATCACGAGGTCTGAGACGAGTATAGAACGCGGCACCGTCTTGGCGCGCATCATTACGGTGAGCGTGTCCGCCGGCAGATGATGACCATCGGCGATAAAGCTGGCGGTGAGGCGATCCTCCGCCAGCTGCGCCCAGATCAGATTGGGATGGCGGGGCAGCGGGTTTGCGACCCCGTTGCCGAGATGCGTGGATAGACGCGCACCGGCAGTGGCGGCTGCGTGAATCTGATCCGCGCTGGCGCCGGTGTGGCCGAGCGAGAGATGAATGCCTCGTCCGGACAACGCCCGAATGTACTCGGACGCGCCGGAATAGTGCGGCGAAAGCGTGACCATGCCGACGAGATCGCCGGAAGCCGCCTGCCAGCGGAGGAATTCGGCGAGATCCGGCGGCCGTACATGCTCGCGGGAATGCGCGCCGCGCGGCCCGTCCTCGGATGCAATGTGTGGACCTTCGACATGCACGAAGGGAATCATGTGCATGAGCAGCGGGTCTGCGGCGCGAGCGGCGGCGATCACGCGCAGGCTGCGGACGATCTTCTCCTCAGATGCAGTGATGAGCGTGGGAAGAAACGTGGTGACACCGGTGACAAGCATGCGCCGCGCGAGACTTCGGACGGTATCGATGTCGAGATCATCGGCATTGAGATCGTCCCCGCAATAGCCGTTTACCTGCAGGTCAATCAGGCCAGGAGCGAGCCAGATATTGTCGCCGGATGAGCCAGACTCGATGGCGGCAATGCGGCCGTCAGCACAATGGACGATGAGCGACTCCCCCGTCGAGGGATCGCGGCCTGTCAATGACTCCATTACAGAAATCGTACCCTACTAAGTCGTCTGGATAAGTCGGTAAAAGCGATCAGGGTTGCTGGCTAAAGAGGAGGAGTAGGCCGTCGCCCGCTTCCATTGGAAGAGCAACTGGTCTTTCGGCTCCAGGCCATAGACAGCTTCCAGCTTTGCTTCAGCATTCGGGAAACGGCCCTGGTCCCAATCCTTCGTCAATGCTTCGGCAACTTCCCGATCGCGCTCGGCGATGCTCTGAATCAACAGGTCTACGGCTTCCCTTTTCAGCGGCTTCTTGGCAGTTTGCTCGATCACAACGGCCTCACGCCAGAACATTCTCTCCAGATATTGGACACAAAGCTCGAAGGCCTGAAAATCCGCATAGTTCTTCATCACCAGAGGTTCAAGCTGAACCAGCAGGCTCCTTATACGTGTAAAGGGATTCGGGCGAGGAGATGCATCTTTCAGCAGTTCTGCGAGCTGCTCGTCGCTGCTCCAGGGAACTGGCAGAAGGAGCCCCATCCAGGATGTTGTCTCTCGATCCTTCATATAAGGTGCTTTGTCGTAGATCAGCCGGAATACTTCATCCCAGACCTCGTTCCAGTTGGCTCGATAGTGTTTCTCCACAAAGCGGCGGAGCCCGGAGGTTTGCGCTGTTGCCGTTCCCTCATTGAGGGCAATGGCGGCGTACGCGAAACCATCCCAGATAGAATTCTGAACGTAGCGGCTCGGTATCCAATTTGTCACGATAACGCCCAGAGAGTTGCGGTCGTCCGTTTCGAGGTAGGCATCGGCATAAGCGTCGATGTTCCTCAATTGTTCTGTGCCGACGCGCGCACCCCATTTATAGCAGGAAAGGCCGGGCGCTCCGACTCCGCGCGAGCCGTTGGCGCTGACCTTCTGAAATGTCTCACGAAAGCTGGCAGAGCTGTTGCCGGCGTAGTTCCAATCCATGATGATGATGTTCTTGTTTAGCTCGCCAAGAATCCCTGCCTCTTTGTGGAGAACGAAGTCGCCCCACACGATGAATTGCTTTCCCAGCCCTGCAGAGATCTGGTTCAGGGCATTCAGGTACTCCGCCCATATTTGCGCGCGCGTTTTCGTCTGAAGCGCTTTGCGGGAAAGTGTCGATCCACCCCAGTTCACTTCATCACAGCCGCCGTGAAGATAGGTCGAAGAAAAGATCGCGACCACTTCGCGATATAACTTCTCGAATAACTGCAGTGACTCCGGATTTACAGGAGTGATGCCCGTAAATTCCGAGGACCCCGTTGCTTCCTGGTCCAGCAAGTGAGCATAGGTGGGCGAGCGCGTAATGTATCCCGTGTGCCCGAACGACTCCAGCTCGGGGAGCAGATCGACGCTGTGGCTCTGCGCAAACTCGACCAGGCTCTTCAGCTGTTCAGGGGTAAACGCATTTGCATGATTTACGAGATCGGGGACCGAAGTGAAGCGCATCGCACTCCCCTGGTCGTCGGCCAGCCGGAACTGGAGCGTATTCAGCTCCCACTCCGCGCAGAACTCGATCACCCGCTTGTAATAATCCATGGTTTCCGGCACGCGGCCGGCGTCCACCATGAGACCGTGCATTCTTCTCGGCGCCGCGGCTTGTCGCGAAACCGATTCCTTCGTTCCTGCGGGAAGCAATCTCGCCGACGTCGGGTTGCCTGAGGGTGTTGGGGAATCCAGACTGATCCTGCAAGCATCGGCTAATGGAACTGGGCTCGCAGCTACATTGGCTAGAAAGACGCCCGTCCCCATGAGGAATTCTCGTCTGTTTCTTTTCCCAACACTCAACTTTTGATTCCCTCCAGCGATTGAATGCCACAGTTATGGATAGATACTAACCCGAGATTGCCGAGACCTGATTCTTCCACACATGAAATGGAGGGTCGTTTCGTTGTCTAGGTACGGACGCGCTGCTTCGAACCATGCGCGCACTGCGCAAAAACCTGACATACATGCAAGGTTCGCTGTCAGCGACGGCGGCTTCGAATGAGTGGGCGGGTGTTGGAATGAGGCCGCGCTCGAGACCTAACCTCGCGCTGCACGGACCCCGGCCACGCGCCACGCTCCCTTTTTCTCATTGCTCACTGATCCGTGGCCGGGTTCGCCGGGCTTGATCGTTTAACGAACGGCCGATAAGTCGCGCTGCGGGAGAGCCCTGGCATGCTTTTGGCTTCTCAACCCAGCAGCACCCGCGATACAACAGTACCGGAGGCTTTGCCCATGCAGATAGAAGCGGCCGCGACGCAACCACCGGAAACGCAGAACATCGCGGCCGCACCAGTCACAGAAGCAAGGCGGCTTCTACCGATCGACACGCTGCGTGGACTAGCAATCCTGGGCATCCTGGCGATGAATATCCAGGACTTTTCGCAGGTTACCGCCGCCTACTCGAACCCCTTGCTCACCGGCACGCTCACTGGCGCTGACTTCTGGATATGGTTCATCAGTCGAGAACTCTTCGACCAGAAGATGATGGGCATCTTCTCGATACTGTATGGCGCAGGCATTGTGCTGCTGTGCTCCAATCTGGAGTCTCGCGGCGTCCGCCCAATCGGCGTCTTCATCCGCCGCAGCCTGTGGCTGATGGTCTTCGGTGTGCTGCACGCCTATCTCATCTGGTCAGGAGATATCCTCTTCTCCTATGGGGTGTGCGGTTTGCTCGTCTTCCCGCTTCGCAAATGGCCGTGGAAGCGGCTGCTCGTGGTGGGTTTTCTGACGCTGGGCATGAGTACCGTCCTCTTTTTCAGCTATCTGCGCGCCATCGAGAGCTGGCCGCCGGACAAGGTGCACGAGGTCGAGAAGCAGCTCTGGCGGCCGACTCAGGGCGAGATGGCTGCCGAGATCGCAGCGTATCGCGGAAGCTGGCGGCAGCAAATGGCGGTACGCGTTCCCGACGCGGAGCTGCTTGAGGGCCAAGGTATGGTGTTTCTCACCATCTGGCGCGCCGGAGGCCTGATGCTGATCGGGATGGCGCTCTACAACCTTGGCCTGCTGACCGGAGGACTATCGGTCGCTCAATACAGGCGCACCGGGGTCGCTGCTTTCGTCATCGGCGCCGGCGTCATCGCCTACGGAGTTTCTCGCAATTTCGCCCATCATTGGACGATGCAGTATGCCTTCTTTGTCGGCTCGCAATATAACTACTGGGGCAGTCTTGCAGTGATCTGGGCGTGGATCTGCCTGATCCAGATCATTTGCAAGTCAACGACGCTAAGACCCGTCGCCACGACGCTCGCGCTGACAGGGCGAATGGCTTTCACCAACTACATCCTGGAGACACTCATTTGCACCACCATCTTCTACGGCCACGGCCTCGGCATGTTCGGGCGCTGCAACCGCGTCCAGGGAATGGCAACCGTCTTTGGCGTCTGGATATTCCTGCTCGTCTTTTCGCGGATATGGCTCCGGTACCATTACTCCGGTCCGCTGGAGTGGCTATGGCGCACACTCACTTATCGCCGGATCCAGCCCTTCCGGCGGACGAAGATCGGCGCCACAGCCTGAACCCTGGAGGATTTCCCTTTGCGTGAAGCCCGAGGAAGGTCTGTGGCAGTAGCCTGGCGGAATTGCAAAGAGCGAAAATGCTTTCTCGAGCGTTTTAGGAAATGGTGTAGTCGGAGCTACTGTCTTCCAACCGACGCGACCAGCAGGGAGCGGCGGCCCTGCACAATCCAAACGAGGCCACATTATTTCCTAGTCTAAAACGCCTTAGGTCGTCAGAAGCTGCGAAACGCTCGCGTTGATGATTTCATTCAATAGCGCGCGGTAGCGCATCGAACTCTGCAAAGTCCGGAATGGCGGGAACACTCTGACGTAGGCCACGAAAGCCTCCCGAGAAGCGAGCGCTGCCTCGAGGCAATCCAACGCTTTATCCTCTTCGCCCAGGCCGATATGAATGAAGGCTGCCGCCACTGGGTTGACGTAGCGCTCGGCGGCGTCCGCTTTCAGTTGGGCCAGGATCGCCCGCGCCTCATCGGTCCGTCCAACCAACCCGTAGGCGTACCCCAGCAGTCCCCGGCCAATCGGACTTGAGCGCAAGTCAAGCGATCGTTCCAGCAGCGGAGGAGCGTCGGCCATTCGTCCCTGGGCGATCGCAATAAGCCCCAGACAGGCGTAGGGTTCGAAATGATTCGGCCCCATAGCGAGCGTCTTCTGGCACTCGTCAGTGGCCTGATCGAATTTGCCGGCATAATAATAGGCCCAAGCCACACCGCTCTGGACAACAAGCGACAGGGGATCGATCTCGCGAGCGCAGCGAAATTCCAGCAGCGCCGAATCGAATCGTCCCAGTTGAGCCAGGAGTATCCCGTACGCATAATGCCCGATTGAGAGCGCCGGCTCCAACTCAATGGACCGCAAGAGCCTTTGCTCGGCGCTGGTCCAATCCAGGTTGGCGAAAAGCGAGTGTTTCGCCAGCGCGATCTCAGCCTCCGGCAGACGCGCGTCGATCTGAAGAGCCTTCAGGCCGAATTCAAGTCCGCTCGCCCAGGCGTCCGTCGGCTGCATAACGCCCCAGAATCCCAGACTGATATAGAAATCGGCCAGCCCAGCATAAGCCGGCGCACAACGCGGGTCGATCGTGAGCGCCTGTTGAAAACACTCGCCCGCCTTGCGGATACCGGCTTCAGTTCGCTGGTCCCAGTGATAGCGACCCTGCAGTACAAGGGTGTGCGCTTCCACATTGCCCGCGTATCGCGACTTGGGCCGCACCGCTTCCCCCTTCAGATTGACCTTGAGCATGCTGACGATGGAGAGCGCGATATCTTCCTGGATCGCGAAAACATCCTCCAGCTCGCGATCATAGCGGTGCGACCAAAGGTTGAATCCCTCCACCGCGTCGATCAACTGCGCGGTAATGCGCAGCTTCTTGCCCATCTGCCGGACGCTGCCCTGGAGAACCGTCTTTACGTTCAGGCGCTCGCCAATCGTGCTCGCGCCCTCACTTGTGCCCTTGAACTGAAACGAGGAGGTATGCGAAACCACCAGCGTTCCCCGCACCTGCGACAGTAGATGGGTGATTTCAATGGTCAGCCCATCGCTGAAGTATTCCGCTTCGCTATTGCCGCTCAGGTTGCTGAAGGGTAATACGGCGATCGAGTTAGGCCGCCGCTGCGCCACGGCCGGAGCGCGTGTCAGCACCTGGACGCCATGGCGAAGGGCATGCAGGTGCGCCAGCAGTTCCTCGGCGCGCTGGTAGCGATGGGCGGGATCTTTGGCCAGCGCGCGGGCGATTAACGCATCGACCTCGGCCGGCAACTCAGTCGCCGGCGTATAGGGCGCGGAAGAGATGGCGTTCAGAGTCTCCATCCGCTTCGCCCCGTGAAACGGGAGCCGCCCGGTCATCATCTCGTAGATCACGACTCCAAGCGCCCACAGGTCGGTGCGCCGGTCGGGCCGCCCATGAATTTGCTCCGGGGCCATATATTCGATGGTGCCCGATACTTCTTGCCCGCGGGATTCCACGGCGTCGTGGAGCCGTTTAGCGACCCCGAAATCGAGGATCTTCGCCAGTCCGTCCATGGTGATGGCGATATTATCCGGCTTGATATCGCAGTGGATGAGCCGGTGATTATGCGCCTTCGCCAATCCCTGCGCAACGTCGATCGCATAGGTTAACGCTTCATCGATCGGCAACGGTCCGTGCAACAATTTGCGGCGCAGTGTCTCGCCCTGGTAGTAAGCCATGGCGATGAACGTCTCTCCGTTCGGGGTGGTATCGATTTCATAGATCGTACAAATATTCGGGTGGTCGAGCGAGGAAGCAGCCCGCGCCTCCTGGACGAAGCGAGTTTTCTCCGCTTCATCCGTGTAGAGGTAAGGCTGCAGGAACTTGATCGCTACCAGGCGATCGAGGTTCACATCGCGGGCACGGTAGACAACCCCCATGCCGCCTTCGCCAAGGACCTCTTCTATGTCGTAGTGGCCGACACGCTGACCAATCATTATGGCCGATTATATCTGCCGGGTGTTCGCTCAGGTGAGCGATCTGGCCAGCCGTGAAAGCCCCCACGATAGGCGGATGTGCTGGAGTTGCGTCTCCAGGTCCTCTTCGCACAACCTTTCAATGCAAAACAGGGACAGCTCGGTCCCGCTGCGGTGAAAACAGTCCTCGATGCCCTCGATGCTTCGGCCACCCGCGGCCATCGTAAAACGTGGCACATCGAATCGCCGAAGCGCAGCCAACTCCACTGGCCGTAGGGGCGCCAGGACAGCGCGGGCGACGGAAAGATCCGGCAGCGCGATGGACAACTCGGGCGCGGGAGCGAATCCGCCCTGAGCACTGGTCATGTAGGCCGCATAATAATCCACCGTTTCGCGAACCAGATAGCGAATCTGGAAAGCCGAAGCCTTTTCTATCCTCGTGGACAGGTCCTGGCGGCGCCCAGCGAGGAACCGGTAGGTCTGACGAAAACCGCCTATCATCTCCTCGACATAATCCTGCGGTCGGCTCCGCTCACCGGAAGCGAAAGGAACATTGCCGCCCGGAGCCAGCGTTCCGGGGCCGAGACTCACGCCCTCTGCCCTCCACACAGGCACCTGGAAATGGGTTGTCTTCGGGTCCACAAAGCCGAGGCCGCTCACATCGTAAGTCTGCCCCTCGGGGCCGAAGCGGAAGCTTGGAATGAGGCCGGTCCGCGCTATCAGCATCGGTCCCGACTCGGTCAACTCAGGCTGAAAGAGGGTCTCCGCATCCACCAGCACCGGGTCTCGACCGCAAGCGATCAGGTTCTGGAAGTGGCAGTCGGTTGCCCGCAACAAATGCAGAATGCAGAGCAACGCGCCGGCCTTCCGGTAATATTCGCAGAGTGCTTCCCGCGACGTGCAAGGCGCGTGGGGAACAAACTCCATCCAGCCATAGCCGTCCCGGGCAAGCACACCCGTATTGCGAAACCGCAGCGGAGCACCAACGTTGTTAAGCCAGCCCAGCAGCTCCGAATACCACCGTTCGATCTCCATCCGGCGCGGTTTATACACTACCCGCAGACCGGAGTCGAAAGTCAGGATCGCCGTTGATTTGATTCCGTTATGCGGGTCGGAGAGTCCTGTTTCAATGCCCGTAAGCTGCGCATGAGCACGATGCGAAGACCATCGGCCAATCGCCTCACTGTCGAGACACATCCGCGCAAGCATCTCCGCCTGGGCATCGACCCATGCGGCAATGTCACGTTGTAGTGAGTCTGCGTTCGGTCGAAGCAGAAGAATCCGCGCCAGATATTGCGAAGACGCTCGGCGCAGCTCCTTTTGAGCGGCTTGCGCGATCAATTCCCAGGCGCTTCCTGCTGCTAGCGCCAGTGCACGTTCCGCTCGATCGACGAGACTTGCGACTTCCGGGGCGCCAAAGTCCCCCTCACTGCTGCAATTTGCAAAGACTCCCCCCGAGAGGGGAAAGAGGATCGCCTCTGGGCTCAAGTAACTCCCCTGGCAGGCGCGTTCGAACTCAAGCCCCGCCCTAAAAGAGCGTCCACCTTCCGAAGCGCCTGGCAGGCTTCAGCCATCGCGATCATAGAGTCGATCTCCAGAGAGAAGAGTCTTTCCCGTTCCTGGAGATAGTTCAGGAGGCCAGGACTGTTCAGCACAGCGGCTGCTGCGATCGTTTCATCCAGCCAGGTCTTCTGAATCGCCTTCACCCATGCAAACCCTTCCCTGCCCATCCACTCGGCCAGCGATTCGCCATCGCTGCGGCGGCGTTGCGCCTCCGAAAGCAGCCACGTCGGATTCCCGGCCTTCGCATCTGCGCCCCAATCCAGCAGATCATCGCGCATCAGGTGCCACTTTGCGAACAGACTGAACATGCTCTCCCAGGGACGAAGCAGATCGAGCCGATCAAAACGGACACATACCGCTGCTATTGGGATGGCCGCCGCTGTCGCTTTGAGCGCAGTCGAATTGAGGAAGTCGCCGGCAGTGAATTCACTCAGCGTAGCCTCGGTTGCGGTAGTCTCGACCGTGATCGCCAGGAGCCGGTCGAATTCCCTCCAAAAAGGACTTTCCGGGCCGAAGTGGCGATGATAGCGGCTCATGAATCGGACATGGAAAGGATGCAAGGCTGGCAGCAGCGCCGGTTCGATCTCGTGTCCATCCATCACGTCGTCCAGCATCCTGGTGAAGTAATAAAGATTTACCATGGAGTACATCAGGTCCAGCTGGAACTCGACTTCGACTGGCGCGTGGATGCTTTCCTCCAGCCACCAGGGAAAGGCCAGCAACGGGAGGGACTGGGTCTGCGTAAAGTAAGCAGCAGGATTGAGAAGATCGCACCGCTTACCCAGCCAGGCCAGAGTTCTGGCGGCCAGCGGGGATGGGGTTTGAGAAATCTCGGCAAAAGCTGTCTCGACCGCGCGGACCGCGGCATCATGGAAATCCAACGGCCCTGTCCCGATCAGGAAATGAACTCGACGATGTCCAGGCCTGGCGAGAGCTTTGCTCCCAGTGCGACGAAGGCTTCTATCGCCTCCTTCAGCGCACTTAGAACCTCGGGTGTTGGCTGAATACCGACCGACGTGAGTGTTCCGGCCGGGTCAGAAACAAGGCTACGACGAAAGTTCATGTCAGTCATTGCTCGGTCGTGCAGCGTTTGGAAATCGGGCATGGGCAACTCACTCTCTTTGGAATATTTCAGTCAGACAATAGTAACCGATCTTCATTACTTCAATCGTAATCAGAGATTTCACGGATGATCGTGCCATGATCGGAGGCGGAGCCAATCGGCGGATTGAGACGATGCAATTTCTTCCGTCGTCCGCCATCGACGACGCCGTTAGTTCGGGATGTTCGTAGGTACGCAACTCTTATGCAAATGAGTGCCGGTAGTGCCAACGCCGAAACTCCAGGCATCACTTCACCCGTCTCGATAGGTCTGACCCGGCAAAACACTGGAGCAGTTAACAGCCTACGACTGGCCGGGTAATATCCGTGAATTGCAGAACGTTCTGGAACGGGCGGTCATCCTAGGTAAAACGGACAAATTCTTCGTGGATGGGAGCTGGCTGAAACGCGAGTCGGCAGAGCCTCGGCAGTCATCGGCAGAATCTCGGAAGCCGCGCGAAGGGCTTTCGACACTGTCAGATCGTGAAGTAGAGATAATCGAAGCTGCTCTGGCTGACTGCCATGGCCGCATTGCCGGACCTTCAGGCGCGGCTGCCAAACTCGGGATTCCACGGTCGACGCTCGAATAGAAAATCAGGCGCTTGGGATCAGCAAGTACGGGCCTGAAACGCCAAACCTCCTAATCGATACCATCTCGCTCTCGTCGAGCGGGCTCCTGCCATCAGATTCAGCTTTGAATGGAGGTCTGGCGGACACATTATCTGCTGCACATTCCGTAATCAGGCATATATATGGTTAGCGAGGGACAGTTCAGCGGAGCCGCCGAAGACGCCAGATTCGTCTAAGTTTTTAAAAATAACAGAGATGCTCACTGTAACCATATTTGTACCCGGACGGCGGGTTATCGGACGCCAGTGGCGACCAGATGTCGTTAATGCCGTCGCGTGCAATCCTCCATGCGGCAGTTCGTGGAAGAAATGGCAGCCCTTTATACTCACGAATCAGCTCAGGGGCCTCGTCGGGGGTCGTGAACCACGTGCCTCCGTATGAGTGTGTCACTTTGTCAGAGAGCTATGCTGACGAGGTAATGGATAAGGCCAAACGCAATGCTGAGGAAAACTAAGTGCATTTCGCTTATCCTGATTTTCTTCAGTAAAATAAGGGAAATGGCGACCCATGTGAGGGCAACCCAGTCCAGTCCTTTGATTGCCAACGCCCCTTGCGGAAACAAAACACCTTTACCAAGAAAGAGTGTGAGGTCCAGGATAGCGCCGAGTACGACTGCTGTAACTAACCCGAGAATTCCTTCGATCAATGGTTTGCCTTGCGTCCTCTCCACGATGGGACCGCCCAAAAAGACAAACAGGAAACATGGCAGAAAAGTATAAAAAGTGGTCGCTAAGAGGGCAAGCGTTCCCATCCAGATAGATCCATGGAAATGATTGAACGCAGACATAAACCCGACATAGACCAGAACAATAATCAGTGGACCGGGAGTAGTCTCAGCCAGCGCAAAGCCGTCCATCATCTGCGATTTTGCAAGCCAGTGCAGCTTCGACACGCTGAGGTGAGCGACGTATGGGATAACAGTGTACGATCCGCCAAACGTGACAAATGCTGTCTTCGTGAAAAAGAGTGCCAGACCATTCCAGTAGTGAAAGTCAGGGACGAAAAAATAAAAGAGCGAGATTGGGATGAACCATAACAACAGTGCAATAGAGATCGCTTTGAAGGCAGTGCGTATCTCAAAGTTGGCTTTCGTGTTGCCGGAATAGCTGTTGATGTAATACTCGTGCTCATCTTCCTCTGCGTGCATCTCATGCCTGTTAAGAAAAAGAGAAGGGCAAACATAATTGACGAGGACCGCAATCAAGAGCGTACTCAACATGATCCACGGTAATCCTACGTTGAAGAAGAACATGCCGCTAATGGCGATAGCCGCCATGAAGAAATGCAGCGGTCCACGTAATGCTTTTCGCCCAACCTTCAGCAAGGCCACGACGATGAGAGCAACCACGGCTGGCTTCAGCCCATTGAACATTGCAAATATCCACGGAATGCTTCCGTAGGAAACGTAGATAATACTCAGGGCCAAAAGAATGAAGGCGGAGGGAAGCACAAACAGCGTCCCTGCAATCAAGCCACCTCCCGTTCCATGAAGCTGCCAACCTATGTAGGTCGCTAGTTCTTGTGCTTCGGGTCCGGGCAGGACCATGCAGAGGCTCAATGCGTGCAGGAATCTTCTGTTGCTGATCCACTTCTTCTTCTCTACGAGGAAGTCGTGCATGATGGCAATGTGCCCCATCGTGCCACCAAAGCTGATCCATCCCAGCTTGAACCAAAACCGCAACGCTTCCTGGAAGGCGGGTCGCTGCACTGCAGCGACAACTTCACCCCGCGACATTCCAGGCCCCGAGAGCGAGACGCCCACAATAATTTGGGCGAAATCCTTTACTCATTATGACATCATAACATCATAATTAGTAAAGGTGTTCGAGTCATTCAAGAAGCTATTTATGAAATTTAAGGGAGCGCATAAAAGGGGACAGGAAACATTTTTCGGCCCCCAGAGCGAGCAAATTTATGGTGGGGTACCAAAATTTTCTAGTGCGTCTGTAACCGACCGGATACATTATAACGTCATAATGTAACCGGACGATCCCGATCCGCATGCACTTTGTTGGCGTGGTCCGGGTTCACAGCGGATTCAAAAGGGGTAATCAAACATGAATGACATTCGCAAATCATTGGAACAGGGTCGAACTTCAATAGCTCGCTGGGCTCCGATTCCGCTCCGGCTGATTGTTGGATATGGCTTTATGCAGCACGGCTTCGCCAAGTTCTCTAAAGGCCCTGAAGCCTTCGCTGCCATCCTGCACGCAATCGGCGTACCCGCTCCTAATCTCGTGCGATGGCTTACCATTCTGATCGAGTTCTTCGGAGGGCTCGCCGTTCTACTGGGAGCTCTGGTGCCTTTGGTTAGTTTGCCGATGACTGCCATTCTCCTCGTCGCGATGGTTACAGTCCATCTGCCCTATGGCTTCAGTTCAATCAAAATTATGAGCGTGACCGCCGGTCGTGCCCAGTTCGGGCCGCCGGGCTACGAGGTTGACCTGCTCTGTATTGCCTGCCTTGCGACGCTCGTCCTCGGCGGTTCCGGACCGATGGCGATCGACGGCTATCTCAGGAAAAAGAGGCTTTCATAAGCTGCGCAGGATACCTTAGCAAGCTCCCACGGTTCGAAAAGAAACTGCGCGTGGCCCTTGACTGGACTCTTGACCTGATCTTTTTAAAGAACCTCGTTCAGTTTCTGGACATCCGGGCGTCCATGGCTTCGCGCCCAGAGCCAGATCCGTCGCAGAATTCCGAGACCGTGCTGCCCGGACCGCCTGAGCCCGTCCGCTGAGGCGCGGACTCTAGCCTGGGGCTTGAGGGATTGACGTAGGGCATTCGAGTGTCCGCGAGTAAACAGTAAGAAGCCCGAGGCATGCGACTCGTGACTGGGGGTGGCGCTGGAAGCAGGAAATATGTCATTGGTGGTAAATCAACGAGGAATCTTGCGGGCCAGGCGTGTTACAAAGCGCACAAGGTCGCCCCGGTAGTACAGCTTCTCATAGTCCACCGGCCGACCGCCCGTCGAGTACGAGGTTCGTTCAATGAGGAAGATTGGGCTACCTTGATTCACACGTAGTGCCGCGGCGACCTCCGGGTCGGCAACAACGGATTCCAACTTGTACTCGGCCTCTATCAGGGGAACATCATATTTGCGCTCAAGCAGTGAAAAGATAGGCTCGGTCTTCAAGTTGTTGGTGATGATTTTTTTGCCAAGCTCCAAGGGGAGGTAAGTCTCATCGAAGGAGAGGGGAATGCCATCCGCCAGACGCACGCGACGGATTCTGACGACGCGCTCGCCCTTTGTCAGCGCAAGTTGGCTTGCCACCGCCATATCGGCAGTCACAATGTCTTTACCGATCAGGCGGGCCGCTGGCTTGCGGCCAACTGCGTGCATATCTTCCACAAATCCGCTCAGCTTTGTTAGCTCCTGCGTAATTTTGGGCGCGGCGACGAACGTGCCCTTGCCACGGCGAATCTCGACGAGACCGCGACTCACGAGATTCTGGATAGCCCGGCGAACAGTGATACGGCTGACTTCGAATCGCTCGATGAGGCTGTCTTCGGTCGGCAGTTGATCTCCAACCTTGAGGTTGCCATCGTTGATCTCGCTCGCGAGGACTGCCTCGACGTGTGCATAAAGGGGCGACTCTTGTGCGATCGTCATGGAGACATCATAACGTCGTATTGTCATAAAGCTCTGCAACGCGCGAATGCTCAAACCTTCACACAGGTGCTCCATAAGCCATCATCTGATCGCGGCTCGTCAGCACGGTATCGACTGCATGTTTCTGGCTGACGCTCAGATGCTGATGCTGCTCCATCATTTGCTGCCGCACGTTGCCATCAGCCAGCACCGTGCGGTTGCCTTGCCCCATGCGCATATGCTCGATGATCTGGCGCTCGAAGCCCTGCATCTCAAAGGTCGTGAACGCGCGGCCAGCAAGCCCCAGCCCGCGCTGTACTTCGATCAGTTCATGCGATTGCACGCGGCGCTCGAATTCGGCTTTGATTTCAGGCAGGCGCGTCGCACCGATCCCTTGTTTCAAGGCATCGCGCATCAACACACGTTCATCGACGACCGCCGCGCGTTCGAGACCCCGATCCCGCGCATACGTGATGGACACCGGCTTTTCGTTTATATCCATCCCTATCCGGACGGCAATGGCCGAATGGCTCGTTTCCTGATGAACGTACTTCTCGCATCAGGCGGCTATCCATGGACGGTCGTTCGAGTTGACGACCGCGCAGAGTATCTGCACGCTCTTGATCGTGCCAGCATAGACCTTGATCTCCATCTCTTTAACAGTTTCATCGCCAAACAGATGCAAGCCTCACTGAAAAAAGCTTGAATGCTCAAAGCCACGATGTTTTTTAGGAATGGCCGTGTGCAAAGAACAATGTACAAGGAAGATACAATTGAATTCACGTGAATCGGTCGTTAGGATGATGTTCGAAACGGAGCTGTTTTGTATACTGCTGCAAACCTTCCGCTGGATTAAATTTCGACCCTCAACAAACTGAGTGAAGTTGGATCGTGACTCCGATTTTCGCGGAAGAGGAACTCCTACCCAAAAAGCATGGAAACGACTTGAAACGCCTGCCCTCGGCATTTGACAAGTGTTAGGCTACAGGCTACAGTTTTTCAGGTGAGAATACGCAACTTCGTCCATAAGGGTTTGAAGAGGCTCTACGCGGACGACGCCACTAAAGGCGTTCCACCCGACACCGTGGACAAACTCCGCAAAATGTTCGCCTTTTTGGACGACATGGAAGACCCGGAAGAGTTGCGGATGCTGCCCTCGTGGAAGGCGCATACCTTGACGGGCGACCGCAGGGGCACATGGAGCCTGAGCGTTACGGCCAATCGGCGGTTGACCTTTCGTATCGACACGACCGAACGCGAGATTTACGACGTGAATTTAGAGGATTACCACTAGGTTCAAAGGAGAAGAGACCATGCCCATGAAGAATCCGCCCCATCCTGGAAATTTCATTCGGACGGAGATTATCGAAGCAGCAGGGTTGACGGTGACAGCGGCGGCGATAGCGTTGCGCGTCTCGCGTCCTACGTTGTCCAGTCTGCTCAATGGCAAGGCCGACCTATCCGGGGATATGGCGCTCCGTATCGAGAAAGCCTTTGGAGTGAAGATGGACACGCTGATGCGTATGCAGTCGTCTTACGACATTGCCCAAACGCGCAAGCGCGAGAAACAAATCAGTGTGCCGCGCATTTCCTTGTTGGCTGCCACGCATTAGCGTGAGGCAACATGCCATGCCGGGGAACGTCTGCGGCGCGGCCGGAGAACGGATGATTTGAGAGGAGAAGCGCTGCATACGTTCGTATGCAAGCGCTTTACGGTCCTGGCCCGGTGCCGGGCCGAAGCGGGCTGGTTCCGGCCCCTAAACATGCCAGGATGGTTCCATCCTGGCCAACTCATGAGGAAGATGTGGTGCGGGCGGAGGGAATTGAACCCTCACGGCCTTGCGGCCTGCGCGCCAGTGCCGTCGCTCGGCCAATTCCTCTTGATGCACCGGTCACAAGCGCAGTTTTGTATTTAAGTGTTGGCATTGTCCTCTCCTGATCCTGTTGGTCAGGCATTCATTCCGCCATCCACGGTAAGATTCGCCCCTGTAATGTATGAGGATTCCGGACCGGCGACGAAAGCCACCATCGCGGCGATCTCATCCACGTGTCCATAGCGATCGAGTGCTGTGGCGGCCTTCTGCGGTACCGCCCAATCACCTGAGGCGGGATTCAAATCTGTATCGATCGGACCCGGTTGGACATTATTGACCGTGATGCCCCGGCTCCCGACCTCTCTGGATAGCGCCTGGGTGAACATCTTGACGGCTCCCTTCGTGGCCGCGTAGGGCACAAGTCCGGGCGCGACGGCGCGCTCGCCCACGGCCGAACCGACCATGATGATGCGACCACCATGCTTCATGTGCTTCAGCGCCGCCTGCGTGGTGGCGAATACACCGCGGACATTGATGTCGATCACATGATCCATCTCCTTCAGCGTTGTCTCCTCGAACGACTTCGGAATGGCCGTACCGGCATTGTTCACCAGCACATCCAGCCGGCCGAAGGTCGCGACGGTCTTCTCGACTGCACCCTCGACGGCTGCAACATTGGCAGCGTCTGCCTGGATCGCGACAGCCTTTCCGCCACCGAGTTCAATCGCTTTGACTACGGCGGAAGCCGCCGCCACGTCTTTTGCGTACGTGATGGCCACGCTCGCACCATCCGCAGCCAGCCGCTTCGCAATCGCTGCGCCAATGCCTCGGGAACCGCCGGTAACGAGTGCCACTTTGTTTGCCAACTTAGACATAGTTCCTCCTCCACTTTCCGAAACAGATGATTCAACCGCCCCGAGATTGCTTGGAGGCAATCAACGGTTCTGAACCATTCAGTTCTATACGATGATGAAGACGTGATGAGGATGCAGAGATATTGAACTATTTAGTTCTTTATCGGATAATATGTCTATGGGGCGCCCGAAGAACTTTAGTCGAGAGGAAGTGCTGGAAAAGGCGATGCCCGTCTTCTGGAAGCATGGGTTCGCGGACACGAGCCTCCAGGAACTGGAACGAGCCACAGGCGTAAACAAGTCAGGGCTGTACACCGAGTTCCGAGACAAGGAAGATCTCTTTGTAGCCTGCCTGCGACACTACCTCGAGAGCCAGGAGAAGAGAGGATTTCTTACCAGAGAGCCCCTTGGCTGGAAAAACGTCGAGACGTTTCTTAAGAATGGTCCTCTTAACAAAGGGGAACAGCAGGGGTGTTTTTCCGTCAATTCCATGCGAGAATTCGCTATCCTTCCGGATGAGGCTTATGGGGTTGTGACGGAGAATCGAGCGCTATTGCAACGCCTTCTCGCCATGAACATCGAAGCCGAAAAGCCCAGGATGGCTCCTTCCGCGATTGCCGAGATGGTGCTGTCCTTCTTCTCCGGATTATGCATTGAGCGCAACCTCAGATCCGGTAAAGCCTCGTCGACTCGCAAGATCGAAAACTTTATGACAGCCCTTCGCAATCTCTAATCTGAGCCAACTCGGCTGCGCTTCGAACGGCGGCTAGCATCTCCTGCCCTATTGAGCAGAGTTCGAACATCTCTAACTGCGTCGAATGCAAACGGTGGCTCATACCTCGCAGGAAACGTCTTTCAAGCGAACCGATTACCAGGTAGTGTCTCAGTTTGAAATATCCGCCTTGGGTGGAAAGCGGACCTCTGATTATTGGTCACACCGGCAATCCGACGCACAGATCGCGTCAAATTTCATTTCTGCGGAACGTTGGCTCAAGCTATGCTGAAGAACCTGGAGATTTTGTAGCATGGCAAAGCTCGTGTATGCATTGAACCAGTCCCTGGACGGCTACGTCGACCACATGAAAATCGGTCCGCCGGACCCCGTGCTCTCTCGTCACTTTATCGAGCAGGCGCGCGGCTCGACGGGCACCGTGTATGGTCGCCGCATGTACGAGATCATGCGTTATTGGGATGATGACCTTCCGGACTGGGACGCGGAGGACCGCGACTTCGCGGCGGTATGGCGGGGCCAGCGGAAGTGGGTTGTGTCGCGCTCGTTGAAGTCGGTCGGCTCCAACGCCACACTCATCGAGGATGACTTCGAGGCGGTGATACGTGGGCTGAAGGCTCAGCTGGATGGAGAGATTGACGTTGCCGGACCAGCGTTGGCAGGAAGCTTGACCAACCTGGGTCTTATTGATGAGTATCGACTCTACGTTCACCCAGTCGTGCTCGGTGGCGGCACGCCGTTCTTCGCTGGCCCGCGGCCGCCGCTCCGCCTTGTGGCCAGCGATCGAATTGGCGAGAAGGTGATTCGGTTGACGTACGTTCCTGCTTAGGGCAATTCCTGAGTCACTGTGTTCCGAAGCCGATACAGTCAAGTCGACGCGACCCTCAGGGAGCGGCGACCTTGCACAGAATAAGGCCACGCCAACTCGGAATTGCCGTAATCGCGCGATTAGCCCGGCGGACTGCGCCGGCTCGTCAGGTCAGCTTTGGGTCGAAACCCGAATTTCAAACTGAGACACTACCGATTACCAAGTCCGCTGCGCATTCCGTAATCTGGAGTAAATAAGGATAATCAGCAGAATAAAGTCCGCCACAAACGGAGCCAAGATATTGAAATGACGGTGGATGCGCACTGTACCTGAACTCGTACCTTAGAGCAGAGCCGACCCAAAAAGCACCCAAAGCATAGCGCCCTAACGAGCGCGGCAAGCCTATGATTCAACAGAGGATATTGGTATTTTAGGTGGTGCCGGGAGGGAGAATCGAATCCCCATGGAATTGCTTTCGACGGATTTTGAGTTCCGTGCGAGGACTGTAAGTCTTTGAAAAGAAGGCAAATGCTGCCGTATTCAAGCGTAACACTAAGTAGCTGAGTGACCGTAATTTACAGCAATTTAGCCCAAGCATTCTGAGCTGACGCGTGTACCGTCAGTGTACCGAAAATCGATCATTATGCTTCTTGTTTTCTACCGTTTGCGGAAACCCAAATCTGCTCTTCAGTCCCTTTCGCAATCCTTGAAATTCAATCACTCCGTCAATTTCGGCGTCAGTGATTTACCCATCAAGAATGCCGTCATGACGCACCATCGACTTGAATGCGATGAATCGTAACAGAGGCCACGAGCGCTTTCTCCCTCGCCGATTGAGCACCTGCAACCGCTGAGGTACTCGCCAAAGCGATCGGACCTCCACTACCAGTCAAAAACTCGCGACGATCGATTTCTCTCTCCTCGATTGCGATCCGAAAAAACCAGGCGACAAGCTTATCAATGCCCGCCAAGCGGTTAACCCCCGTTTTCTGCAACAGGGTCCATCGCCTTATGGGAGCGAGATGCCAATCGCTGCATTCTCCTCAGGGGATGCAAGGCAGTATTCGTACCTCCCTGCGGCGCTGAAGAGCTGCTGCATCTCGTTCGGCGTTGGTGGTGCTGGAGGCTTGTGCGGATCGAATGGCCTTGCGAACTCACGGAAGAAACTGTAGAGTTGCTGCTTACTCACGATGATTGAGGTTGTTGGGTTGGGAGAAGTATTTCGGAGCACGTGCCTGCCATTTCCGGGGATGGAAACGACGTTGCCGGCGTTGATTGTTTGCCAGCCCTCGGACGGACCCTCGGTCTGGAACACCTCGAGCGAAGTGTGGGTCAATGTCCGGGTCGATCTCTCCGGCTGACTGGCCATCTTCAACAATCTTCGCCAGGAGATCCTCCCAACACCTCAGCGCCTTTCTGACCCTGGTGCGGAGGGCGAGGTTGCCGTCATCGGCGTCTACCGCAAAGTTCAAGAGAGGGCAGCCGCCTGGAAAGCTCGGAGTGTTGACATAGTTGTCTATGTGCAGTTTCAGTTTTTTACCGCATTTGAAACGGTGTCGATGTTCCGAAGTCGTTTGTCACTCGTATCCTTCCACGCATAGTCGAAAGCGAGGAGTGCCAGTTCTTCTTTCGTAGAGAAGTGGCCGTAGAGGGTCCCCTTCTCCAGACCGGAAGCCGCAACAATGTCCCCCATCGAGCATCCAGTGAACCCTTTTTGGTTGAACAGTGCTGCGGCGGTTTCTACGATGTTCTGACGGCTGCGCTCACCCAATCGCCGCAAAGGCACGTTTGGGACACACCAGCAACACCACAGACCTGATCACGTCCAAGCTTGCGGCACTTCACTTTTATCAACTTGCCATCGCGCCGCCTGCACCGCCGTGAAAGAGTTTTGATGAAGAGGCCGCAGAACGCGGGAAAGACGTATTCAACGGAATCGGAAAATGTGCATCATGTCACGTTCCACCGATCTATACAGAACCGGGATGGAACATGCATTCCGCCGAAGAAGTATGCGTCGATGACTTCCAGGCGAACCGTTCTCCTGACAAGCGCTACCGTACAACACCTCTGAATGCACTCTGGACGCCTACGAAGGGCGGCTTTTATCACGATCGGCGGTTTGCGACCTTGCGAGATGTTGCGGGGCACTACGATGGCTGCTTCAGCCTCGGACTGAAAGATCAGGATAAATCGGATCTCGTCCAGTTTTTGAAATCACTCCCAGCGAGGCATGAAGACGAATAATAAGCGCGAAGGGTCTCGACGCTCTCAGGCGCGCCATCTCGATACTCAACTGTTGCTTGCGACGTGTGATTCGCTCCGTCAGTCGGCAGACCCACGGACATTGGCATACGCCAACTGGCCTTACACCGATTGCTTTTCGCCTCCAGCCTTTATCCCCAATGGCGAACCTCTATCGTCGCATCCCCCAAAGTGACCATTGATAAACTGAGACCGAATCGCTATGCGACGATTGTCTTTGCCCTCTGGAACTTTTCGTGCATTTGCCCACGATCTCACCGATTTTGCTACTGACTATCTGGAGAAGCTACCTCAACGTCCTTCTTATCCGCCCAACGTCAGCGGCTATCAGACCGAGCGTCTGTTTGGGCGGCGACATTGCTTTGGAGGGGATCGGCGCCGCGGCATTCGATTCATCGCCAGAGGTATTTGCACATTCACGCCCCGCCTCCCCTCGATTCTTCGGTTATGTTTTTGGATCTGGCGAACCAGTCGGAGTTTTAGGGGTATTTGCCGCAAGCGTGCTCCACCAGAATGCAACGGCCTGGCGATCAGCACCAGCGGCGGTCGCCATTGAGCGCACGGTGAACCAACCAGCATTGTGCTGGAAGTAGATATAGGTGCGCATCCGGAAAGAGTACTGGGGTGGCCCGTGGATCTGGAGTGGACTGAGGTATCAGGAGGCCATCTCTCTCAGCGCGTGGACCGCGGCA
>Ga0210386_10000212_pt1 | contig 51798 bp, 53 predicted proteins | sample IncBWH32OmetaG_FD_160091 | JGI IMG/M metagenome (GOLD analysis project Ga0210386, IMG submission 160091) | Forest soil microbial communities from Barre Woods Harvard Forest LTER site, Petersham, Massachusetts, United States - Inc-BW-H-32-O ...
CCACCATAATTTACCCAGATGCTTGATTTTTCAGTAGCTGTTGCAAGTGTAGTTGTTGTGCGGAATAAACCATAACTGCCACCAATAGCCTGCTCCTGGATGCTTGTTGTTCCCGGTGCAACCGTAGGTGTGAAAAGGTTTACTGAACCACCAACGTAACTTCCGTATAATGCGGAAGAAGGGCCTTTGATAATTTGCACCATTCCAAGGCTAGACATATCAACGTCATCGAGGATGGTATTACCTGTAGCATCAGTTATAGGTATGCCATTAATGTATGCCATGTAACCATATCCGCTACCGGTATTTACACTAAGGTTCCCCAGCGAACCAAGATTGGGTGTATAGCCGCGTATTGTTATTCGGTAACCACCCCAGGGTTCACGGGCCTGCATATCTACGCCGGGAACAAGGTTCAATGCGTCCTGTAACTTTAAACCGGAAGCACGGTTAAGGTCATCGCTGGTAAGAGTAGTAACAGACTGAGCCGTTTTAATACCCAATATATTTACAGCGTCTAATGAATTGCTGGCGGCTGTAAGTATTATGGTAAGGCTTTGTGACTTGTCGCTTACGGCCATTCTTTTGCTTGTATAACCAATACTTGTAACTACAATACTATCAAAGTTACTTTGACTGGTTAAGGTAAACATACCTTGAGCATCGGCACTGGTTGCAGTTGTTGTATTTGGTACCGCAATAGCCGCACCTGGTATTGGTTGGCTATTACCTGCATCTTTAACTACACCTTTTATCGTGTACTGTGCCTGGGCAAATTGTAATGATATAATAAGTGCGGCTGAGGCCGTAATGAGTCGTTTTATAGTATTCATAAGTATTTATTAAAAAGTTAAGTAACATAGGTGCTAATCAGGCACCCATGTGTATGCTTTCACCATTAAAGCAAAAGCAATATTTTATCAGACCATGTAAGGGAATAATCCCTTTATACTAATGATGGCGGGTGCCATACATCGGCTATCAAGGCATGTTGGTTAACCAAAACACAATTTGCATTGATAGTTCTTAACACTTGAAAAAAGTAGGTTGGGGTAAGCTGTACGTTAGGTAAATACTCTTTACATATTTTACTTGCTATGTCATTATTATCGTCTGCTTTCTGATTCTGAGAGAACATTTTTTTCATAAAGCCTGTTAACTCATCTACGAGGCTTGTCTCCTTACTATCATCATAGCAGGTAACATTTATTTCGTCAGTATAAAATTGCAGGCTTATAATATCATAGTGCTGTTTGTTGTATGTGAATTCCTTATTCCTTTCTGACCAATTGAGTGACTTGTACTGCTCCGGAGTAAAGGAAAAAAGGATGGCACTATCAATGCTTATTTCATGATTATGTATGAGAGAGGCGGATTGATTTTTAGCAACACTTATTTTAAGCGAGTATAAAAGCTCTATACCGCATATGTAAAGAAGAAAAATAAAAATAAAGACTATCCCTGTAGTTTTTTTCATTTGCTGAGCAAAAATAACGCTTCATAAGATGTAAAAAAGTATCACTAATAAGAAAGAATCCCCACCCTATGTTAATAAGGCAGGGCTTCCAAAACACATCTCCACATTTACCGGTGTACTTTTATGCAACGCGGTTAAGCGCCCTTTCATAGCTTAACCGTGCACTAAAATTTACTTTAGGAAGTTCTATAAAGTGTCTGCGCACGTATCTGTATAGCTTATTATAGCTGATCTTTTCGCTATGCACAGAGGCTATCCATTCATGCAACTCAGTTATATTAATGTCAGGATTTTGTTTTATTTTTTTCTCAATAGAGGTATGCACTTTTGCCGATAACAGCAATTGTTTTCTTCCCCGCAGTTTTATTTCCAGCAAACCGTTAAGCCCTCCCTCTTTATATAATTTATGCCATCTGTGAATGCTGCCCACAGCAACTCCCGATAGTTTTGCAAGTTCTATTTTAGATAGAGCAGGTAACGTTTTCAACGAAAGCAACATTTTTATGCGGTGTTTTTTATCGGCCGAACTTTTGCTGTAAATGGCCTCCAATTCCTGAACAGTTTCTTTTATTGGCATGTTCAATGCCTTGGCAGCATCCAGTTCTGCTGAAAAATGCCTATGTATATACCGGTGTAAGGTATAGTACTTTATTCCGGGCAAGTATTTCTTGCTTACTTCTTTATATATTTCCGAGAAGTTTGTAAACCTGTTTTGCTGGAATTTTTTTTCGATATAAGCAACCACTTCAGGCGTAATTACTAGTTCAAGATTATATTTTGTTAATTCATCTATTCCACCTTGCATATAAATTGCTGCCCATTTTAGTACACTTCCATAACTTACATTAAGTTCCCTTGCCAGTTCAATCCTTGACATTTTTTCGTTTCGCTTAAGTGTAATAAGCATTTTTATGCGAGGCTTTATACGGGGTAAGCATTTGTCGTGTATGCTCACTAATTGTGCAATAGATTCTTTTATCTGTATATCCAGTATTCTGCCGATTTTCAGGCTTTCTCCAAAATGAATATCAAGGTATTTGATCATTGTGGAATATTTGATCACCGGGAAGTAATGGGCCTTTAGCCATGTATGAAGCTCAACATAGGTTTGAAAGGGCTCTCCTTTATGCCTTGTTTCAATAGCCTGGTAAACTTCAGGTAAGAAGCCAAGTGTTCTTCTGTCCGGCGTTTTATATTTTCCTCTGTTCATTTCAAGTAACTTGTCTATTCCCCCCTTTTCGTATAATTCATGCCATTTGGTAATACTGTTGTAAGCAACATCAAGCCTGTTTGCTAATCTCGATTTTGTAGTAACAGGGTCTTTAGCCAGTATCATTAACAGCTTAATACGGGGTTTCAAAAAGTCTTTACAGCTTTTATGTAACGCTTCCAATTCTGTCAGCGATTCTTTTATGGGAATTTGTTTGATAGGTTTCATCGTAAATAAATTAAATTCATTCTAAACCATTGTGAAATTTCTGTAGATGCGATCTCTATATACCTTATAGGTATATAGATGCCTGTGATAGCATTTTTGCATGTAATGCAAAAACTACCGGTTACATCAAATTAACAAATGGTTGGAGGATGCCAGATACTGGCGGGCAATGAAAGGGGAGAATGAATATCTTCTTTTATAAAACAAGAAGAGGATTTTTCAAACGTTGAAAAGTTGAACTCAAATACAAGTGGAAGATAATCTTTAGTTAATTTACTGATGAGGTCATTATCAGAATTGCTGGATTGCTGATGTGCAGGAAAAAACTTATCGGCAAATTTCTGAAATGCATTCGCAATCTCAGTTTCTTCATTGTCACTATAACATGTAATCTTTACCCCATCCGACATATATTGCAGATCGGTTATGTCATAATGCTGCCCGTTAAAGTTAAACTCCTTATTTTCTTCAAGCCACTGCAAAGCCTTATACTGAGCAGTAGTGAAAACAAAATACCGGGTATCAGAAGCAGCGAAATTTCTGTTTTGAATAAAGGAGGCAGCCTCATGCTTTGCTGAATTCATTTTTACCCAATACACGAGCTGAATACCACCCAGGTAAAGCATAAAAATAAATGTAAGAAATATGGAGGCACTTCTTTTCATACCTAACAAATGTACTAAAAAATCATTGTTTCAATACTATATCAGGTACAAAAATTGCAAATTTTAAAATGCTGTATCATATATTTGATGTTTCCCACCGTTCGCTAAGTCAAAATCACCATTCACTAAATACTACTTGCTTTGGGTTCAACGTATGCTTCCATTTGTTTTCAATTGTTTTACGTTATGATCATAAAGAGAGTGTTTTGTATACAATTCAATACTATTAATTAAGAATTTTTATTTGAATAGGGTTAAAGCATAAAAAAACAGACGATTATTTATAATCTGAAAAAAACGCCCCATACTTTTGTTTAAAGTGGTAATGGAAAACAAGTAAAGACAATTTATTAGCTAACCGAACATTATAAAAACATGAAAAAAAACTGCTCAAAACCAGCATTGCTATTATTAATAGTATTTGCATTTATTTCAACAAATAAAGTTACGGCACAAAAATGGTGTGGCTCAGACTCTGTTTGGAAAGTGCAGACTGCTTTGCACCCTGATATATGGCAACGTGCAGAAGACCTTGAAAAGTTCACCCAACAGTTTATTCAGCAATACAGGAACCATAAGGCGACAGGAACGGGTACCGATACAATTACGTATATAATTCCGATTGTATTCCACATCCTGCATTCGTATGGCCCTGAAAACATTTCTGATGCGCAGGTGTTTGATGAAATGAGGATATTAAATGAAGATTATGCAAGGCTAAATCCCGATACGAATGTTATTGCCACTCCGCACTTTAAAAAAATTGCAGCAAATACTAAAATACAATGGCGCCTGGCGCAAATAGACCCTAATGGTAATTGTACAAATGGTATTGACAGAATTTATACCTCGTTAACCAACAATGCTGATGATAATGCTAAGCTGAATCAATGGGACCCTACAAAGTATGTGAATGTTTGGGTTTGCAAGTCAATATACCAGGGTGGTGGAGTAGCATCTGGTGGAACCGTTCTGGGCTACGCCTATTTCCCATCTGAGATTGGGCCATATAACTTTCAGTACGACGGTGTATTAATTAATTACCAGGCAATAGGTAGCATAGGTACTGCATATAATGGCCCGGGCGGCTCATGGAGCAGGTGCCTTTCTCATGAACTGGGGCATGTACTGAACCTGGAACACCCATGGGGTTTGACAAATAGCCCTGGTGTAGCATGTGGCGACGACGGTGTTGGAGATACACCTTATACCAAAGGATGGTTTTCAATTTGCCCGTCGGACAGCAACGGAGCTAAAATTTGCGATACAGTTACCAAAAAGCCCTTGTTTATTGTTACCGAAAACTGGCAGAATTTCATGGATTATTCTTTCTGTTCACGAATGTTTACCATGGGGCAGGCTGAAAGAATGTGGGGTGCTCTGAATACTACCATGGCAGGACGTAATAATCTTTGGTCGAAAAGTAATTTGATAGCCACAGGGGTTGATACTACACTTGCAGTACTTGCGGAAGATTCTGCAACAATTGAACAAAGATGTGTTCCTAAAGCCGATTTTTCGGCTGACTATTGTATGGTTTGCCAGGGTGCTACAGTACAATATACAGATGCCAGCTGGAATGCAGAACCTACTTCATGGAACTGGAAATTTACAGGTGCCAATATAAATTCATCTACTTTAAAAGATCCTGCCGTTACGTATGATAGTTTATGGTATCAAACCGTGTCACTAACTGCTGCTGATGCAGCGGGTTCTACTACTACTACCAAGGGTAGTTATGTGTATGTTAGCCCTTTATGGACAACATATAGCGCGGCTGATTTTTCAGATGGCTTTGAGAATAAAAAGAATTTTGATTGGATCATTCTCAACAAAGCTAATGACAGAACACAATGGCAGGTTACATCTTCGGCAGCTTATTCAGGAAGCTATTCTTTATTTCTAAATTCATACGCTCCCACTGTTTACGCAAATACCAATCCGCCTTCTGTTATTTACCAGGCTGTAAAGGAAGGCAATACAGATGATGCAATAACACCTGCTATGTCTTTCGCTTATGTTTCATCACCGGTTTTAACTTTTGAATATTCATGCGCAACGGTCGCTACTGCTTCTGTTGCATTAACCGAATCACTCTCGATAGCCTATTCACTAAATTGCGGACAAACATGGACTATAGTGAGCACCATAACCGGAGCAGCCTTAACCAATATGGGTTATTGGAATACATCATTCATTCCGGGTTCCTCATCTGACTGGGTTCAGGCAACTGTGCCACTGCCGAGTGGGTTAACTGGTAAGTCTAATGTTCGCCTTAGGTTTGAGTATACCAGTGGTGTTTCAAGTAATAATATTTACATTGATAATGTAAATATTTCGGGTGTGTTAGGCATAAACGAAATTTCCGGTGAAAGCTATAATGCTATTATTTATCCGAACCCGACAAAAGGCGATGCAACTTTAAGCTATACTTTATTGAAAAAGCAACACATAATTATTCAGGTTAGTAATGTACTTGGCCAGCAAATAACAGAGGGCTTAGATGAAGACCAGGCTCCGGGTAAGCATATTGTAAATATTCCATCGCAAAGCTTGCCTGGTGGAGTTTACTTTGTGAAAATTACTGCCGATAACAACCTGGTTGCTGTGAGAAAACTGATTGTCGAAAAATAAGGAGTGATAGTGTTTCAATGCTCGTTATTAAAAAACTAGCATTGGGTTTGGTTGAGTTAAATAAAAAAGGCTGGTAGAATAAACTAACAGCCTTTTTATTTTTTACTTAAACTACTTAGTCAGCTTTTGCAGTTGAATTCTTAGAAAAGTCAAAAGGTACAATCAGCTTAATACTAAGGTTTCTGCCCATGTTAAATACACCAACCCTATCGGTTGTATAATTAACAGGATAGTATTTAAAGCGGCTCATATAATCCATATAACCTGTATTCATAAGGTTATTGCATATTAAAAACAGTTGACACAATGAACGTCCTTTTGCCATTATATGGCCACCAAAACCAACATTGAACAAAGTATATCCGGCAGCGGCTGCTTTACTTGCAGCATATTCATAAGGAGTTGTGGCTGTATTTAACCCGGTATAAATTGCGGTTTGCTGGTAAACATCACTTTGTTGGCCCACATTCATTACGCCAAAACGGAAATAAGAGTCTTCCATAAATGTACCGATCTTACCTATATGAATGATAAGGTCACCGGTAATGCGTAATGGTGGTACAAATGGCAGGTACTTAACTGAATCGGGTACACCTATTAAACCACCTGTAACATAACTAACTGTTGAATTGATCTCAAGCCATCTGAGCCCTGAAGGATGTATATCTAATGTCAGTTCGCCACCTTCCATTTGCGCTTCTCCATTTGTATATTTAAATACAGGCGCATCCGGGAAAAGTGTTCCGCCAACACTTAGCAGGTTACTTACTGAATCTCCTCCTCCGGGTATTTTGCTTTGCAGTCCCTGAGCATAAATGAAATTATTAATGTGATTCATAAAACCAGTTACCTCAAAACTTACATCCTTTGAGTTTATACCGAAAGTAATATCCTCTTCAAGATTTGTTTCAGGCTTAATTGTATTATCGCCTATTTCATACACAACAGTACCGTCGTGAACACCATCTGCGCCACATTCCGCCACGTTCGGTGCTCTCCAGCCTTGTGCTATGTTAGCTTTTGCATATATATTGTTTGTGAAATCGTATGTACCGCCGAAGCTCCATGATACCCCACTGAAGTTAGAAGTGAACTGATTAAATTCAGGGTATGAGCCGTACGTGCCTGCAGCAACAGGTGTTTGAGGTGCATTTGGCAAGGTGTCTATGTAGCGCTGGTCGCCGGTAAACGTTCTCATGTCATATCTTATTCCACCACTCAGGTTCAGGTTGCCTATTTTCTCACTGGCAATTCCAAAGCCGCCGATCTGGAAATAATTGTAATTAGGAATTAACTGCACAGTTCCCAAGCTTTGTGAGCTTTGAGTAACTCCATTTGTTCCTACTGAGAAGTTAAAATTACCCATTTGTGGTGCTATGTAGCGTGCATCGTATGTAAACCCATTTGATAAATAATAGATATCTGGCGTATTAGGTTGGGTCGGGTCGTTTGTTTCCTGGCGATGATTTTGCTGGTATGAGAATACTACCTTTATACTGCCACTGCCGACAGCCACACTATTATCCCACACCAATTTTGAATGCTGAATATGCTGGTAAATTACAAACGGGTTATATTGTGTTTGTTCGGGGTAAGTAGGCAGCTCATAGGTTGGTGCGCCACCATTTAAATCAGGGTAAGCCAATTGTCTTTCCATAAGCCCAGTTGCAGAATCTCTTGTTCCGTCAACAATACCTGTCCACATACCAAAATAACTTGCATGTAATTGGCTATAGCCCCACTTTTTGTGAATGCCAATAGTACCGTCGGCGTTAAAATTGCTGAACTGGCTGTTCAATGCATATCCGTCGTACGGATCCTGGTAAGCATGTGCCATAGTATTGTCAATACGTGCACTCCATGAAATACCTGTTAAAGAAGTTCCGGCTAAATGAACCATATTATTAATAAGCCCATTGCTTGTTTGGTAATTGAATAATATTTCACCTTTCATTTGTCCGGCCGGAAGAGCTTCTTCAGGTATAAGGTTTAATACACCTGAAATGGCGTCAGAACCATACGCAAGTGAACCTGGTCCTTTTAATATTTCATACCTGTTCACTGCATCAGGGTCTGCTTCAATTCCAAATTCATCAAACCACGGCTGATCAACTTGTTCCACACCGTCGTTAATAGTAAGTACACGGTTATATCCTAATCCCCGTATTACAGGTTTGGCAATACTTTGCCCGTCTGTCATAGCTGATACTCCGGGTACCGTAGCAATAGCATCTATTACGTTTGTAGAAGAATGCTGGTTGAGATATTCATTGCTGACATCGGTAGTAGGTTGTGGGTTGTGTTGTGTTTCGGTTGCTTTAGAATTACCTGTTACCACTACTTCATCTTCCTGAAATTCGGAAGGGAAGAGTGAAAAATTCATGGTTGTAGCCCCTTCAATTTTAACAGAACGAGAATTTACCTGGTATCCTAAAATATGTACTTCTACTAAAAATGTTCCTTTGGGCAAATCAGTAATAGCGTAATTTCCACTTGCATCTGATTGAGCTGCCACTTTAAGATCGGGTATATATATAATTGCTCCGGGTAATGCATTAGTATTAGTGGAGTCTGAAATTTTTCCGGTCAATGTATTTTGCGCAAAAGCTGAAAGGCCTGTAAATATAAAAGCAATAAACAATAATATCTTAGATGTTCTCATAGTATATATAATTTGAATTTGGGGCTACTAAAATTCTTTTTAACAGCCAAAGGCTATTAAAAAATTACACTCCAAAACAGGAATGTGAAATGAAATTAGCAGCAGGAAGGGGGGTGCCATATACCTTTATCGGGATATATGGAATGAATATTTACAGTGTGTAAATATTGCTTAACGTAAGTAACATCGGGTGTTAATGTATGAACTATATTAAGCGGAATGTATTCTTTCTGGAATGCAGTAAGAATGCTTTCTGTATGCTTATCTGACTTATTATTCGAAGGAAATAATTGCTTAACAAAATTGTTCAATGCCTTTACCCATTGTGTTTCATTCTTATCACAATATACTTCGGCAACATATTCATTGTTAGTTTTGGTAATACTAACCACATCATACAATTGACCATTACTGACAAACTCTTTATTCCCTTCGGCCCATTTTAGTTTATTGTATTCAGATTGTTGGAGTGTAATTTTTTCTAAAACCGTTTCTTTGTTCTTCATTGCCACCGAAGCTTCATGCCTGGCGTTGGCAGTGATCATAAAATAAATGAGGCGATACCCGGCAAAGTAATAAACCATGGCAAACAACATAGTTGCTGCAATAGTTCGAATCCATATAGGAGTATTTTTAAGCAAATTATTTTTTCTTATAAGCTGAATCTGCCTTTATAGCGTCAGCACTCTTGTTGTCAATATAAATGCACGACATGTCAAGATAATTAAGAGAATTGCAGTATAGTCCTTTAACAGGCCATTGGTTAAGGCTATAGTTCTGATCGTACCATAAAACCATAATAGGCGCATCATTTATGGCCATCTGTTCTGCTTGCTGATAGTATTTATATGTTTCTGCCACCGAGTTAGCTGCCTGCCCCATACTGATCAACTTATCATATTCAGCATTTTTGTAACGGGTTATATTGTAGTAAGAAGGCTGCCCGATAGAATCGGGTATATTAGCGCCTGCAAAGAGCATTAAAAAATCGCCCGGATTAGCGTAATCAGCTGACCAGCCTACACCAATCATTTCGAAATTCATATATCTTTCATCCTGAAGTTTTTGAGCGAAGGAAGCAATATTGAAATTTATATGCACATTCAAATTTGCAAGCAATTCCTTTTGTACTTCCAGGGCAACACTAGTGTTAAGCCCTCCGCCATCATTTATTTCTAAAGTAATAGTTGGGAATTTTTTACCATCAGGGAATCCGGCATCGCTTAGCAACTTCTTTGCCATATCAATGTTAAGGGAGTCGCCTTTTATATTTGAAATATCATAATTATTTTCAGGGTTAGAAGAATTCATAAATGTTGGTGGAGTAATGCCATGAATACCCGGTGCAAAAGCCTCACCTTGTAATACTTCGCTAACTATTTTGTTACGGTCAATAGCTAAGCTGAAGGCTTTACGAACCCTTATATCATTAAAAGGAGCTTTTGAAATATTAAATGCATAGTATTTGGTCGACATTTCCGGTACCCTTGAAAGCACATACCTTGGCGGTCTGTGTTGGAAATCTGAAATCTGTTCCTCAACCATTTTATCAACCTGGGTAGATGGCACACTTGCTATATAGTCTATTTTGCCTTGTTGGAAAGCCTTGAACTCATCAGTCCTGCTTGGTATAAAACTGATAACTACTGAATCAAGATAAGGTAATTGATTGCCTAAACTATCGCACCTGAAATAGTTTGGGTTAGCAGTCAATACAGCATTATCAGTATCACTTTTTTGGCTGAATATAAAGGCACCGGTGCCAATGTGCATATCCTTGCCATATTTCTCCACAGCTTCTTTTGCAATTACAAAACCACCAGGCCCTGCCAGAATATCAAGAAAAACAGGGTTCTTCTTTACTAATGTAATTTCAAGGGTAGAATCATTGATCACTTTTACTCCATTTATGCCCGAAGAAGGAGCACCTTTTTTACTGCTCTCATAGAACGCATCCGCACCATCCACTATTCCTTTAAACGTAATAGAATACTGTACATTGTCAGGTGTTTCTGTACAAAGTTTTTCCATTGAATATTTAAAATCATTGGCCACTACTTTTCTGCCCTTACTGTTGCTGAAGCAAATGTCATCCTGGAACATCACATCATTGCGAAGGTGAAAGGTATATACTGTTCCGCTAGCGTCAACTGTCCAGCTTTTTGCTATGTCGGGTTCAATAGAAAGGTCTTTCGGGCTAAGTCTAACAAGCCCATCATATATTTGACATCCAACTGAATAGGATATATTATCAAAAATATAATACGGGTATAAGTTCAATATAGGGGTAGTTTCATTCAAATGAAGGGTTCCTCCGTAAATACGGTTCCCTTTTACAGGCTTTCTGTTGTTTTTATTCCCCATTTGTTTGCAGGAGTAATTGAAACATACAGAAGTAAGAACAATTAGCAAGAGAAATCTTTTCATATAGTATATAGGCGGGCTGTTTTTATACAAAAATAGCATTCCTTAGTATATTCCCTACAAAAATAGTGATTTTCATGGTCTAAAGGCAAAAAAATAAAAAACTCTTTTAAATTTAGAATTAAGTTATTAATATTGCAGCGCGAAAAATTTGAAGACCAGTGGTATTTGGAACGATAGTTTATTTATATTTGCGAACATTGTGAATAGAAAAGTAAATAAGATAATTGTACTTGCGGGCATTTTGTTTGCCGGGTTAAATGTTTCTCATGCAGGAGTCATTGTTCTTGAAGGTAACTATCAGGGAAAGAATTTGTATGTTCAAAACCCTTTCGCCAGTAGTGGTGTTGGTTTCTGTGCATATGAAGTTACTGTGAACGGCCAGGTTACTACCGATGAGGTAAACTCAAGCGCTTTTGAAATTGATTTTAAGAACCTTGGCTTAAAACCAGGCGATAAGGTGGTTGTAAAAATTGAACATAAGGATGACTGCACTCCAAAAGTGCTTAATCCTGAGGTGTTAAAACCAAAAAGCACATTTACTACCCAATCTATAAGTGTTGATCCTAAAACCAGCACACTTAAGTGGACTGCAAAAGATGAAAGCGGAAAACTGACTTACACCGTTGAGCAATTCAGATGGAACAAATGGGTTAAGGTTGGTGAAGTTGATGGTATAGGAACACCAGATGCGCATGAATATCAGTTTAAGGTGTCTCCAAATTCAGGCAAAAACAAATTCAGGGTAAAGCAAGTTGACTACACCGGCCAGCCACGTATGTCAAACCCTGCTGATTTTAACTCAGATATTCCTGCGGTAACCGAAGGCCCTGAAAAAGTGAAGGACTTTATTAACTTTTCAGCACCAACTATGTATGAAATATACGACGAGTATGGCAATATTGCTAAGAGAGGTTTTGGTGATAAAGTTGATGTAACAGATCTTAAAAAAGGAATATACTATTTGAACTATGATAATAGTATGACTCAATTTATAAAGAAATAACCGCATTATTAAAATATAGTTAAAACCCGAGGCGACCCTCGGGTTTCTTTTTTAGAAGCAGTATGATAACCAAAATAGAACATCTTGGCATTGCAGTAAAAAATATAGAAGAGGCTAATGCTATTTATAAAGCCATATTGGGTGTGTCTGCATACAAAACTGAACAGGTGGCATCGGAAAATGTTAATACATCATTCTTTAAAGTAGGCGAAAGCAAGATAGAGCTGCTAGAAGGAACATCACCGGAAAGTGCAATAACTAAGTTTATAGAGAAAAAGGGTGAGGGCATTCACCACATAGCTTTTGATGTAGATGATATTGAAGCTGAAATGGAAAACCTGAAGAAACAGGGCTTTACCTTGCTATCAGATAAGCCTAAGCAGGGCGCTGACAATAAATTAATATGCTTTGTACACCCTAAAAGTGCAAATGGTGTACTTATAGAGCTTTGCCAGGAAATTAAGAAGCAGGGCTAAAGTAATCGAACAGATTAGTTGTTTTGGTGCAGTGCAGGGTTTGTATTCCTGTTAAGGCGGCTCCTTTAACGTTTTGTATAGAGTCATCGATAAAAAGCGTATTAGCAGGGTTCAATGAGTCTTCACTAAGCACATGTTCAAATATCTCTGCATCTGGCTTTCTCATCTGCATTTTACACGAGTAATATTCCTTTTCAAATAACTTACCCATTATTCCCGGCTCAAGCGTGCTATCCATCATTTTAAGGACCGCAGGCAGGTGAATTTCATTGGTATTGCTGAGTAGTAATAGCTTATACCTGTTCTTTAGTTCTTTTAGTAGTGTTACTTTCTCTTTCGGGAAGCCTATAAGCAAAGCATTCCAGGCAGAATCTACCTGTTCATTGGTAGTGCCTTGTGGCAACCATTTAAGTACTTCATTCCTGAAATGAGCAGGAGTAACAAGACCTTTTTCAAATTCATCAAAAACTCCACTTTGAACTTGCTGTGAATATTCTTTATCAAAATCGCTTGCCCCTAAGGCAATAAAAGCCTTCTGTGTAAGGGAATAATCTATATCAAACAGAACCCCACCCAGGTCAAAAACAATAGTTGTAATAGTTGCAGGTACTTTTTGGTTCATAGTAACGTATAAATTTTTAAATTCGCAGCCTCAATTTATCGGGGCCTATAGCTCAGACGGTTAGAGCAGCGGACTCATAATCCGTTGGTCGTAGGTTCAAGTCCTACTGGGCCCACTTAATAATCAGGCACTTACGAGTTTCGTAGGTGCTTTTTTTATTTGAGGTGTGCACTTTCGGTGTGCAGTATTTCCTGAAATCAATAATAAGAACTGGCTGCAAAGATAATTAATTGGGAAGTAATTTTTGGTCCGCTGCTCTAACCGTCTGAGCTGGGCCATCGAAAAGGTTTATTCCTTTTTGATTATTTTTACCAAGTATGAAGCAAAAACGAATCTTAATACTACTAGCGGTCTCTGTTGCTTTAATAATGGGATTTTCGACCCCTAATACTGGCGATGGCAAATTTATAGAGATTCAAGGTAAGAAAGAATATGTTGTGGATAAAGGAATCGGAGAACCCGTTGTTGTATTTATTTCAGGGCTTGGTGACGATTTAAGTTCATTTTCAGAAGTTCAAAAAAACATTTCAAAACTTACAAGAACCATTTCTTATGATAGGGCTGGAATTGGCAAATCAGAATCATTAGGAAATGCGAGGTCAATTGATAATATCTCAAATGAATTAAATGAGCTCTTAACCAAATTAGACAGTAATCAGCACTTCATTTTGGTCGGCCATTCAAGGGCTGGGCTTATTATGAGATATTTTACAAATAAATATCCTGAGAAAGTTGCTGGCATGGTATTTATAGACCCAACAAGTATTGAAATCTTAAATAAAAAAAGGGCTGTAAGAACAGATGTAGATAGAATGAAATATGATAGTATTAATAAATCCACTTATAGCGATACCTTAAATTTTTCCAAAACGATAAGAAATGAATATTATAATTTTTACACGACAGATACTATTCTTGTGAAGGGTAAAGATATTCCCAACAATATTCCAGTTACTATTTTAGCCTCAAGGAAATACAATAATGAGAAATACAATAAAGAAGATATTGACCTTAAGCTTGAATTGTATAATAGTTGGGTGAAAAAGGCTCCTCAAATAAAATTAATCGTAACTGAAAAAAGTGGTCATGCCATACAAGTTGATGAACCAAAATTGGTAATAAAAGAGATTACTTCCATGTATAATAATCTCAAATCCAAGTGATATTGGTGTGAAATTTAGTCCACTACTCTAACCGTCTGAGCTAAGGCAAAGTTTGCTTGGTTATTACTTTTTTGATTAAATTTACTACTATGAAAAGCAGTACCACTATAATTGCGACTCTTGTATTAATAGGATTCGGATTTTATTTATTCCAGCTTATCGCTTTCTCCGCATTAAATAATACAGAAGCACCTTTCTTGTATCATAAATCAACTCACCACCAATTTTTGAAATATTTTATTCTACTATATCAGTGGGTTGTGGCAATAGTGGTTTTATTAAATCGACAAAAACTGAAAGAATATAAAACCATAAGGGTTTTGGGTATACTATTTGTTGTGATTACCGTTTTAGTAACTATTTTATTAATTTCATCAACATTAAACTCAAGCCTTAAATTTACTTCACCCTATGCGTAATCTCTATATAACTTGAAGCCTTTCTTAATTATACTTATATCCCTGATAACCACCCTTACTGCTTTTGGGCAAGCTGATAGTGGATTTACCAATAAGGCTGAAGCTAAAAATTTAACGGTGAATGGGTTGAAAGAAGGTAAGTGGGTTGAAAGTGTATATACCAATTGCTGCGACAGACCTATAGGGGATTCTAATTTAGAACACTATTCTCTCGTAATATATAAGCATGGTAAGCCTATTGGAATAGTTAGAGATTATGATTCTAGTTGGAAATTGATAATCTATACTGTAAAAGGAACTGTTACAGATAAGTATACCCATAAACCGATTGAAGGAATTACAGTTAAAATGGTCGGTTCTGATGGCTCCATTGATTCAGTTGAGACTGACACTAAAGGCAAATACTTATTTGACCCAACGAAATTTAAGGACATGGCTGCCTATATGCTTACCATCAAGGCAACTTCACTGGGATACCTGAACAGTTCAGAAAATCTTATGATACCAACTGTAGGTAGAGCTGGTTCATTTTTAAAAACCTTCGATTGGGAGCTTGAAAAAAGCAAGTAATAAAGCAATAGCATGAAGCCTTTCTTAATCATACTTATATCCCTTACCTCTATCCTAAATGCTTTGGGGCAAAGCGGTGTGGCTGATAGTAACGGGTTTACCAATAAGGCTGAGGCTAAGAATTTAACAGCTCACGGTAAAAAAGCAGGCAAGTGGGTAGAATATCTGGATGAGTTTGCTGAAAGAGCTGTTTCTAATGCCCATGCTAAAAAAGCACCGTATTATCGTTTGACAATATATTCAGATGGTCTGCCTTATGGGCTAGTCAGAACATATAACATGGGTGGGAAACTAAAAATCATAATTCCCTACGTAAATGGTAAAATAAATGGTATTGAAAAATGGTATTACGAAGATGGCGGATTAGAATGGGAGCTACCTTTTACCGATAGTGTATTAAATGGAGTAGAAAAACTGTATTACCCTAATGGGAATTTAAGCCAAATAGATACAATGAGCTCTGGCAAACCAATCGGAATTGAGAAGTCCTATTATCCAGATGGACAATTAAAAGGGTATGAGCCATTTAATAATGGCATGGCAAACGGAATTAAGAAAACTTATTATGAAAGCGGAAAACTATCGTATGAATACATCTATAAAAATGATACTATTCTATCCACGAAACACTACGATGAAAACGGCAATGAAATAAAGCAATAGTAATGTCAGCAGAATACTTCTACGATGAAATGAAAGGCTATATGAAGGAATACCTCTTATCCCTTCGCCTTACCCTATCACCCAGAGTCATAAATACCCATTCCGATGTTCTGTTTTTCTTTACCGAACTGCTATACCACCACGAGATGTGTACTGGGTTCGAGGATATAACCGTAGCGATGACGAGTTCAAAACTGAGGGCTTTCTATATAAGGCAAGCCAATAAGATATTGACGGAAAGCAGTTGCAAGAAGATAATGAAGGGCTTCTTCCAGTATATATTTGACACCTATGGAATTAAGAGTGATAAGGTGATGAAAGGATTTGAAAGGAAATGAAACAACAAATGAAGCTATACTTGCTTATATTTCTATATGCCAATACAGTCTTTGGTCAGCAAAGCAACTTACCAGATAGTGGGTTTACAAATAAAGCTGAAGCAACGAACCTATATAAAGACAGTTTAAAGGAAGGCAAGTGGATTGAATATAGTATCTTCAAATATAAAAATGGTGCAATCGATACAACGGGTTACTGGCTTAATGTTTACCGAGACGGCATATTATATGGAATAGTAAGAGGCTACAATAAAAAAGGGGTACTGGAAAGCGAAGAGCCTTATACTGATGGAAAACTAGATGGAATACTGAAAAGGTATTGGGAGAATGGTTTAGTATCTGAGGAGAAATCATACGCAAAAGGTAAAATAGTAGGGTTCAAAAGCTATTATAAGAATGGTGCAGTAGATTGGATAGCACCATTTATTGATAATAAAGAGAATGGACTTACAAAAGAATATTGGGATAATGGAATTTTAATGAGCGAAGTACCTTATGTAAATGACATAAAAGAAGGTTTACAAAAAGATTATTATCAAAGTGGAAAGTTAAAAAGAACTGCGCTTTATAGTAACGGTAAATTGAATGGGAGTTTAACTATGTTTTATGAAAACGGAGAAGTTGAAATAAAATCTGATTGGGTAAACGATACTTTAGATGGCCATTCAAAACACTATTATGAGAATGGGCAATTATCATACGAAGGCTTATATTCCAGTGGCAAGAGGAATGGCTTAATAAGATGGTATTATAAAGATGGGAAACTAAATTGGGAAAGCACCTACACAAATGACAAAGCAAATGGAATAGCTAAAAAGTATTACGAAAGTGGGAAACTACAAAGCGAAATAACTTACGCAAATGGAGATATATCATCAACAAAGAACTATGATGAAAAAGGCAATGTCATTACATTACAAACGGGGTGGTATTATATAGCAGATAGTGGAAAAGCCTATGAATTGAAATTAGATAAAGCTAATGAAATTTATTCCATTGACCCGACACCGATTGTTGCTGTTAAAGATTTCACTACCATTCAAATAGATAAAAGCAATTTAAGTGATGAATATTTATTGACAATACATTTCAATGATACGGCTACAAAAGCATGGAACATTGCTACACGAAAATCCATTGGGAATAGACTGGCTTTCATTCTTGATAATAAACTACTATTTACTCCAAAGGTGAATAATCAGATTAATTCAGGTGTTTCAGCATTAAACCGAGGTGATATATCAAAAGAAGACCTGGAGAAAATAAAAGTGATTATAGAAGGAGAAGAGAAATAGTCTTTTTAATCTTTTTTGATTTCAAGCCCTTTCAACAATTCAGACGGAGTAATATCCAGCGTATGGCATAGCTTAAACATCAGGTTCAAAGTCATACCCTGCCCTTCATCAAATAATAAGCGTAAAGCCTTTTCATCACATTGGGCATCTTTAGCAAATCGCAGCTTATTCCCTTCATATTTGGCCATAAATAGCTTATATAAGCGATTAGTTACTTCTTTCTTCAGCTTTTCCAACTGCTTTTCCGATGTCATGATACAAAGGAAAAGAACAAGCGGTGTTTTATTTGGTAATTGGTTCGGAGTTTACTCCGAATTTATTATATTTGTGGGAACATAAATAAAAACACCATGAAGAAAATTACAATCATAATGATGGTATTAATATCACTATCATATTGGGCCAGTGGGCAAACCTTTAGCATCAATGGTACGACCACAACTGGTGGTAATATCCAATACTGTCCTAGTATAGTTACCATTGGCTTTACGGGTGCTGATACAATGAAAGTCGTTGTTGTACCTGACAGTACTGCTACAAATGATACTATCATAGTATTGAAATCACCTTACCTGTTTAATGGTAGCTTAAATGCGCCAACCCCTATCATCATACTTTGCTATAAAGCTGTTACTGGTGACACGGAAGTTGATTACAGTGCATTAAGGCTTACACCTAAGAAGATTGGAACTAAGATAACAGCAACTACAGACTCTCTTGTTTGTAATAGGACCACCAGTATTACTATTGCGCCAGTTAGTGATGCTATTTCTACCGTTAATTGGAAGTATGGAAGCAATACCAGTACCAGCAACCCCTTAACTACAATTCCATTCAGCGGAGACAGCCAAAAATATGTTGCCACTATCTTGCTTACAGATGGTTGTACAGTATCCGATAGCTTGGAACTACATAGGAAATTGCTTAAGGGTGAAGTTTGTTGGGTTACGGTTGATACATCGAGTATCCATAACCTTGTGGTATGGGATACTAATGGAATCAGCAAAAAAGGGATTGATTCATTAAGGCTATATTTTTATAATGCAAGTAATCAATGGCAACTGATAGGTGATGAAGCCTATACGGATACCAACCGTTACTTTGTTGATAACCTGAATAACCCAAACGCCAATACTGTCCGTTATTGCATTGCAACGGTTGATTCATGTGGCGATGTAGAGCCTTTTGCCAATAGCTTATGGCATAATACCATGTTTATTGCCAACTCATCAGGAACATTTTCTTGGAGTGGTACTGGTTATCTTATCGAAGGTGCTACCCAGCCAGTATTGACATATTACCTATATAGGAATGACACCTTGATTGACAGCATCTCTGGTACTCAGAATAAAATGACCGACCCCAACTATTCCACCACAGCCAGTTATTATGTAGGTGCCAAGTTGAATATCGATATGTGCGCTTTATCACCTTTAGCGTATAGCAAAAGGCCAGAGGCCATGAATGCCTTGATGCTATCCCACAGCAATATCGTAGGAAAGAAGATAATAACTGGCATAGCTGCAATCAATGGCGGTGAAAATGTTAAGCCCTATCCCAATCCGTCAAATGGCATTTTCAATTTAGGGTTTTCAGCAGTTAATAGCCCTGAAAATAAAACCATAGAGGTATATAGCATTCTTGGGGAGAAGGTGCTTGCCAAGGCCCTTAATTCAGCCCCAGGCGGCAATACAGTCGACTTGAGTTCACGGCCAAACGGGGTTTATTTATACCGAGTGGTTACTAATAATGGGGAACTGGTTGGTGAAGGGAAGTTGATAATCCAGAAATAAACAAACCCATTATGAGTGGAGTGATAAGTTGTTCAGCATGTGGTGCTGATAATATGCTGCCAGAAGGTAAAACTACCATGTATTGCGCCTTTTGCGGAAAACCGATTGAGAAAATAATTCCTAAAACAGTAGGAACTGAAAGGAGAATAAATAAATCTGAAATAGTTAATGGTAAGTTAGCATTTAAGAATAGAGGTATAGAATCATTAGAAGAAATAATTGATTTGTATTCTGATTCTGAAATAGAGGGAATAGAGATATTAAATCTTTCAGATAATAATATCAAATCCTTGAAAGGCATTTCAAGGTTTAGGTTACACAATTTTGATATGTCAAACAATGATATAAGAATAGTAGATGAAATTCCATCGTTTGCCATGTTTCCCCATCCAATGATTAAACATTATGCTGGTACAGCTACTGGAGAATCCTTCATTGATTTTTGGCCTTTTTCATTTAGAAACAATAGAAACTTGCAAGAAATTTCTGATAACGTAGTTGAAAAGATAAATTCAGCCAATTTCTTAAGATTTAAGCTGGTATTTCAGGGTTGCACCAAGTTTAATTATGATTGCCTTTGTAAGATAAATTTTAATAAAATCCTAAAAACATCCTACAAATATAGTTGGCTGTATATTGGTAAAAAAACAGAATTTGTAGAAAATGTGCATGACTTATCAAACGAAGCATGGATAAAGATAATTGTAGACCCTGATATAGAATTACCAATGACGCTAAAACAAATGGGGTTCGTTAAGTCCTTTGAGGAAAATGATACTGCTTGGTTGTTAGAGAAAAAACAGAATAGTAACATAAGAAGCAATAATGACTCGTCTTCATCAAATCAAAAACTGATTGGAGTTATAATTTTCATTTTCGTTCTATTATGCGCTTGTTATCGGATGTGTAAATAGGATAAACCTTTACTAAGTCTCTAGTCATTCTCTGGGTAATTAAACCCATCATACAATTTCTCGCCTCTTGGTAGTGGCCGTCTTTTCTTTGGTTCTTTCGTTTGTTTGTTCATAAAGGCGAATGCTTGCCTCATTACGGCTGTATAGTTCTTATGGACAAAGGATTCTTTCTCGCCATTACGTTTATTGGTGAGTGTCAATAGAAGATTTTCATCTTCATCCATTTCAAACGAAACGACATATGATTTGAGAATCGATTTAAGCTTTGTTGTATTCTTCATGCTAACTATTATTTTAATGCCTCACTCATTTTCCGAATATGGATAACCGTCAAGTAGTTTTGCAAGGTCAATATCTTTCAAGTAATGATTCAGGTCTTTAATGTTAGCCAATGGTTCCACCTTCTCAATTCTATTTGTTGTTGGGAAATACCATACCTTAACATAAAGCCCCTTTAGAACGTATAGGCTGAGTTTAAACGAATAATATTCACGAGTGCCGACAAACTCACCCTTGGACCACGTAAGGTCGGCACGTTCATTTATATTGAGTTTTGCGAAGTCGGTCTGGTTCATGTTACGCCTTACTTTATTTATCACAGTATTGTTTCAATAAAGCAGCAGTCAGATTAATGCCGCCCAATTCTTTAGCCTTCTTTAGATTTATGCATACTTCATCAGTTTTTTAAAATTGTATATATATTAAAGCTTTATTGTAATAAGCATAGGAATTTTTAGGGTAATATTTTAAGGATTTGTCAATATCAACCAATGCACTATCATATTGTTTTAGCCCTATTTTCCCAAATCCTCTATTATTAATTAGTGACCCAATTGTTATTGAATCTTTGGTAATCAGCAGCCCTTGGTTTGCATAATTTATCGCCTTATTATAATCTCCGACAATTGAACTGTAATAAGCTAGGTTACTATAGGCTAAAATATTTTTAGGGTCCAGCTTCACACTTGTCTCTAGTGCATCGATACATCCCTTATAATCCCCAAGCTCACCTAAATAATAACTTAAATTGGCATAGGAATAGGCATCATTTGGGAATAGTTTAATAAGTTTTTGATTTTCCGAACATGCGTTTTTAAAGTCACCTGATTTTCTTAGTGAATTGATTTTCAATCCATAAAACCAGTATAACAATGAATCTGTTTGGCTATGTTTCATTATTTCATCAGAACATATTTGTATCGCCTCACTACATTTATTTTGTTTGTATAAGCACTTCGCCCTATAATATCTAATTAAAGGATTTGATTTATTTTGGCTTAAATGTTCTAGTGAATCGAGTATAGTTGTTGCCTTAGTAATATCATGCGATTCAATAAGCATACTTATTCTGGACCGTAATGCAAAGTCTGCCATATTAAAAGGTGCTTGTCCACTGGTATTGCAAGAATAGCATGTACATTGGATTATTATTATAAAAAGTCCAAGTGTTTTTTTCATTGTTACGTTAATTTACTTACAGCTTTTATTAATATAAGGGAGTGCGTCATATTTATCCCCTAATTCAATGGCTTTGTGAAAATCTGAACATGCCCCATTTTTATCCCCTAATTTAAGTTTGTCTTGTGCACGAAAAGCATAATCTGCTCCAAAACTTGAATTCGAACCCAAGTCAATGGCAATGGCTTTGGTATAGTCATCGATTGCTCCTTGGTAATCTTTAATTTTGTCTTTTACAAGACCACGTGCAACATAGGATTGTTCATAGTGAGGGTTCAACTCAATTGCTTTTGTATAATCTGCTATTGCAAGGGTATATTCCTTTAGGTCTGCCTCATCCATGGCACGAAAGGAATATGCCTCTTCATAGCTTGGATTTAATGCAATAGCTTTAGTATAGTCCACTATGGCATCCCTTCGTTCTTTATCATTATTAACAAGACTACCGATACTTGACCTTGCCTCTCCTCGTTCCTTAAAATAATTAGCATCAGTGGAATCCAGTTCAATGGCCTTTGTGAAATCCTTTATGGCATCATTGTAATCTTGGTTCCCAGACTTTATTAATCCGCTATTGTAATATGGAGTCGCATTGGTAGGGGCCAATTCCATAGCTTTTTTATAGTCTTGTATTGCACCTTTGCGGTCATCTAGTTCTCGTTTAACATTACCACGATTAATATAACCATCTACGTTAGTGGTGTCCAATTCAATTGCCTTGCTGTAATCTTGAATTGCTCCAGTGTAGTCTTGCAGTTCATCCTTAGCGTCACCACGTTTTAAATAGGCACTCGTATAGGCTGGCTTCAATTCTATAGTTCTGGTGAAGTCCTTAATAGAACCTTTGTAATCTTTCAGTTGATATTTTGCCCAGCCTCTGTTATAGAAAGCATCAACAGGAGTCGAATTCAATTTGATGGCTATGTCATAATCCTGTATTGCCCCTTGATAATCCTGAAGGTTACATCTGACATTACCTCGATTATAGTATATCTCTGAATCTTTCGGGTTCATTTGAATCGCTCTGGTATAATCCTTATTTGCCCTGCTGTAATCTTGAAGACTATGCTCTACGACTCCACGGCTATAATATTCTTCTGCATAACTTGAATCTAATCCTATGGCTTTATTATAATCCGATAAGGCAATCTTATAGTCTTTCTGTGCATATTCTACTAATCCACGATTATAGTATGCCTCTGCAAAGCCTTGCTTTAGTTTTATCGCTTTAGAATAGCTATTGATGGCACCCTGATAATCATTCTGTATAAATTTTATAATACCCTGATATGAATAAGCATCCGCTAAATTTGGGTTCAGTTCAATAGCTTTATAAAAGTCTCCAGCTGCGTCCTGATAATCCCTCAACACGTACCTTACAATACCACGTTGCAGATACGTCTCCGCATTTGGGGCCAGTTGAATTCCTTTATTAAAATCATCCATGGCTCCTTGATAATCCTTTAAAATATACTTTGTCACTCCACGGTTGTAATACGATTCCGCCTTGTTTGGATTTAGTTTAATGGAGCAGTCAAAATCCTGAAGTGCATCTTGATAATCTTTCAGTTCATTCTTATCCGTTCCTCTGGAATTAAAGACATTCGCATCCTTGGGGTTCAATTTTAAAGCTTGGGTATAGTCCTGTATGGCCTCTTGATGCTTACCCTGCGAATCCTCAGACTTTCCCTTGTTGAAATATTTTAATGCTTGGGTGCTGGTACAAGATACGAGTAGCAAGGTTATGCTTGAAATAAGTATAAATATGTAAATGAAATTCTTCATGCAAAGTCTATCATAAATATTTTATTTCGCCCATCTAAATGAATCTTCCAATCCATTGACATAAGTCTCTACTGCTTCTAATTTCCCTTCCAAATTATAAAATCGTACTTCTTGCATCAACCCATTTTTCAGTTGGGTTTCTGTTTTAGTTTGTCCATCATCACAATCCTCTTTAATTATCCCATTTAAAACTTGATTCCCGTCTTCATAATAAAGTTTGGTAATTCCTTTCTTGCCTTCCAAGTAAGGGGTTGCTGACTTTAACTTTCCATCCTTATAATATTCTTTTGCGATTATTTCCGTATCATTTCTATAGGTGTTTTCTGACTTTATGATTCCGCTTTCGTAATAGTATTTCTCAACGCCATTCCATTTATCATAAGTAACAGGAAGTTCCCGTTGTATTTTACCTTTGCCATAATACTGTTTGTATACCCCATTTTCACTACCATTGGTGAAGTTGCCTTCATAATACAAATCCCCATCCATTAAAAATCCTTTAAAAATTCCATTTTTTAGACTATCTGTATATGTATCAAGGGTATATAATTGTCCATTACAATAATAAGTTTTTACTTCTCCATTTAATTTGCCATTAATATAAGGGTATTCACCAACTACTTGTCCGCTAATAGAATAATCCCTTACCGTTCCACAAGGGATTCCTTTTTTGTAATAGGCAAGTGTGTACCCTATAAAAGTAGTTGTATCAATGGCATCATATTCATCTTCTGCATAATTATACTCTACCCATTCACCCTCTTTCAGCCCATTTATAGTTAAGTTGCACTTACTTTTCAATTTCGTAAATGCTGCAAAAGAAACGCTATCCTCAAGGTTATATCCGTTTATAGGGAAATCATTACTATCCTTCTTAGCTTGCCCAATAGCAGTAAGGTTATAGGATAATAATAATATGAGGGTTAATAGAGGTTTCATTTTATTCAGTTACCTGTTTCCATATCTTACCATTTTCATAATACCAAGTAAGTATCCCCTTGGGTTTCCCGTTAACACACGTACCAATAAATCTTAGCTTGCCACTTTTAAAATATGACCTTACTACTCCATACATAAATCCTGATTTATACACTGTGAGGGAATAAAACTGTGCATTAATCTCAGAATGGGAACCAATACGGGTAGTATCATCGTATTCAATCCATTTACCTTCCTTCAACCCATTAATCCTTAAGTTCTTTGCCTCAGCCTTATTGGTAAAACCGCTATCAGGGTATACAGGTTGCTGTACTGAAATAGTATCCATAAGACGGGGATGCAAGTTTTTCACAGTATCGCCAAAAAGTGCCAATCCAGAAAACCCCCAACAAAAAATATCGGGTAAGAAAAGAATAACAATAGATACTATTTGTAATGGTGTTCTTATTTTATCAGCTATTACTAGTATTAATGCTATGAGAAAAGATACTGGTATCAAGAAAAAACGGACTACCCAAGTAGAATCAGAATGAAAGGGAAATATTGACACCAAGCATAGAAGGTTAAGAACAAGAAATGTATTTATGAAATGCTTTTTTTGAAGTTTCATGCTATTTCTTTATCATTCTTTTACTCTTTGCATTTCCATTTATCATTACAGCTTTAACTGGTTTATATCTTATTTTCTTAGGGAAATAGTCAGGGCTTTTTAATATTTTGAAATAGTATGTCAGCCCAAAGCAACAATCGCAGTCACAATACATGCCATAGCCAGTATAAATAAGATTTAATGTTGCAGAATTGTCAACCCCTACATCACATAAAAAAGAATAGCAGCAATTATCGGTAATATTTATATCAACAACCAGTGTAGAATCAGAGCTAATAATAGAGTTGATTTGGTCTGGACCTGTAGGTTCTTCTCCCACTTCTTTCTTACACTTGGTTCTTACAACTTTGTTAAGACAAAACCCATACTCCACCCATGCGTCGTGGGAACTATGTGTTTCTGGTATAATGGTAGTTCCAATTAGTATCTGCCTTGATTCCTTGTTAAAAATAACCGTATCTGTTACATACTTCAGCTTTTTGCTATATTGACTACTATCATGTTTTATAAAAACTGTGTCATAGCTCTTGTCTACATACTTTGGGGCATTAGCTGATTTGGTTTTTGATTCGACTTTCTTCGTGTGTAGGCTATCTGATAAGGCTGCTTTATTTGCATTACTATTTCCATTGTTTGGGTTGCAGCCAATGATAATACTATATACTAAAGCAATAGCTAATAATGATTGATTATTGGGTAAAGCTTTCATGTTGTCATCAAATTTTCATTAATGGTTTCACAATATGGGCAGATAGATTTGGCACTTTCTCAAGACATGGTTCACAGATATAAAACTTATACTTGATTGTTTCGATTTTCAATTGATTAACTTCATCCCTTTTGAAATGTGCACCGCACTGGCAACATGGAACAACTAAGTTTTCTTTACTATCCTTATTCATGAGTATATTATTTCCACGACAGCCCATGCGCTTCTAAAAACGCCCCCACTTCATCAATGCTTTTCTTACCAGAGTCACGCAAACCGCCAAAAGCCCTCTTTGAATATTTTATAAGGTCTGAAACTTTATTAATATCTGCTTTATAACAAACATTTTTCACTCTTGAAGATAGATATGTTTTATCTATTGGAATAGCAAGCAGTTCTTTCGTCTCTGGTGAAATCTTATCTCGTTCTTCATTATTTTTCTCAAGTGCTTCGAGCTTTTTCTTCGTGGCTGCAAGTTCAACTTTCATTGCACTATAGGCATCTTCGTTTTCGTTTGCCACTGCCAAAGCTTTCATCAATCTACTGGTAGTGGTATTGAAAATTTGTTTTTGCCTATATGTGGTAAGTCGTAGCGATTGGGTAAGGTCTTTGAATTGCTTATCATTGATAAGAACCTCGGTTAATATGGTTTGTTCCAGCTTTGAAAGTCCGCCAAATAGCAACAGGGATTGAAGCAGTTCTTCAATTCGTTGTTCCTTTAGGGTTTTCTTCTTGGCCATTTTGATGGTAAAAAAGCGGGGCATGACCTTTATTAGATAAAAGCTTAATCACCACCACTCAGATGACTGCCCCGCTAGGCAAATGTACTAATTTTCAATTCCGACTGGGACCACCACTTTATTTAGGTAGGCTATTCAAAAGGTGAGAAACAACATCAGCGGTAAAACTTAACCCTATAAGTTTTTGTTTTTCTGTTCTGCTTATACCAGCAACATCTGAGATATACCCATCATCAAAAGTCATCATTCTTTCCAATTCCAATACTGAAGGTAAGCGATAACAACCATTCAGAAACTTGTATTCATCTTTGTTTCTGTCGGCCTTTGCAATGTATCCAGACTCCTTTAATATAGCTGGATACGCTTCCAGTTTCTCTTTGGTAGGCAGCTTTGCGAAAGATTCATTCTTATATATTACGTTACTTATCCTTCGCTTAAAATGTCGGAATAGGCCATTGGTAAGAGTAAGTGAAGATGTGAGTATTACGTTGGCTTTTTCACTACCTGCATAACCGTTTACTAGCACATCCTGATACTTGGTTGTATTAGGTTTGGGTATTGTAGCTTTAAAATTATTCCAGTATAAACGTCTACGGTGGCTTGGAGCAAGTATTGCTGAATCAATCTTGAGCATCTTCACTTCATCACCAAATATATTCTTAAGCTCTTTGGTTATTATATCTCGGTTTTCACGGGCCATACTTTGAACATTTTCACATAAAAAATAAAGCTTATGGTTCGAGGGTTGATGGAACTTCAATTCCTTCATTATCCTAATTGCTTCATAAAACAAGCTTGAGTCAGGGCCTTTCAAACCAGACCTATCTAAGGGGTTGATGCTGGAAAGCTGGGTACAGGGGCTGCCGAATACTACAAGGCTTACTTTACCAGCCAAAGCGATACCATCTACATTTCTGACATCACCTATTTGGTGGAACTTGGTATTGGCACTGTAGTGGTGGTTTTGGACCATCAGGGCTGATTTGTCTATCTCTGAACTATAGTAGTTCTTTATCGGTATACCAGCTCTTTGTAGAGCTATGAAAGCTGTTGAAACACCGTCAAACAAGCTAAGAACATTGATCCCTTCATTGGTCATATTTATCTGTTTCCTAATAAATATTTCGCTCCATGGCAAAAGGATAACTTTTCACATGGTGCGATTCCAATAAAGTCTGGAAACTCCCTATCATAGGGTGTTTCACCGTTAATAAATATTTTGAAATAGTTGGCCTTTCCCCTGGTATTTGCCGTTTAACCCTGGTAATTTTGAATTATAATTCAAACCAGAAACAACATGAACACACACAGATTAGAAGTGGCTATGGAAATTCAAAGGCAATTATTTTCACAAGGGAAAATGAAAGTATGGAGTTGGGGCAGCCATAACTGGCAAGGCGCAAATGACTTTTTGATTTTTAATGTGCAAGCCTTCAAGCTGACTGGTAAAGTGAAAATTACTTATTTAATAGGCAATGGTTTATATAAAATAGAATTCATTAAAGATGGCGTTGTCATTGAGACTTATGATAACGTATTCTATGACGGTTTAGTTGAACTTATTGATAATGAAATTGAATTTACAGGTGACAGCTATCCCACTGATGTTGTTAACGCAAAGTATTCCTTCTAATAACACTTATATAATGGAAGCCGAAATAAAATACGCTGAAAAGCAAAACCAAATCAAGAGTGAACTGGTAATGCTGCAAGAAAAGTTGCAACGCCATCAGGTATCCTATAATAAGAATACAACCAACTGGGGTTGTATCGGGGACCTCGGCCATATTCTTGAGCAATTGAAACAACTCAATCAATTCCTTAATGTATAAACCTGAAATCACCTACCTATATAATACGGCCCCGATTATTTCGGGGCTTTTTCATTCCCAACCATCACTTTCTATCTTAGTGATAGTTGGCCATTTCCGTAACGGTCTGGATTGCACCTACATGCGGAAAAGCCCATGGATACAGGGTGAAACAACCATCACTTTCAGTCAAAAACACTTGTTTTTGTCATGTTTTCCTTCCATCTTCACGGAGTAAACAAAAACTAAATATCATGGCACTTAAAGGGCAACACACAACCACAGGATTCATTCAATGGAATAATCTTACCCAGTTAATTCTCAAACTTTCACGAGACGGTGAACATAAATTTTCACTACTTATAGGTACAGGGGCTTTCACAGGATTGCGGATTAGCGATACCCTCAGCCTTACGTGGTCCCAGTTGGTTAACAAAGATGTAATTGAATTGAATGAGAGGAAAACTGGAAAGTTCCGTAAGATTAAAATCAATAAAGACCTTCAATCACTTATAAAGAGCAGCTACATAGCAATGAATCAGCCCAGCTTGGATAGCTTAGTGTTCATTAATAAGTATGGCACCAAGCAAATAAACATACAGTGGGTGAACATCAAGCTCAAAGAAATATTCAGCAAGTACTCAATAAAAACAACCAATGCGAGTACACATACGCTGAGGAAAAGCTTTGGCAGAAGGATTTGGGAATTGAACAATTACTCAGAACGCAGTCTGGTATTGCTAAGTGAGATATTCAATCACTCGAACATCCAAGTAACTAAGAGGTATCTAGGCATCAAGGAGCGTGAAATATTTGATGTATATGATAGTTTGAGTATCTGATATACTTCAACCCCTTTAAAATAAATAGTTTCAAAAATATTTCATGCGGAAATACGCATGGATGCTTGAAAGCCTTGCTACCACTGCAAAATAAGCGTCTAAAAACTTGCAGGTATCGAAATTTTTAGTACCTTTGTATCCTCATTATGAAAAACATCTCTTCATATAGTCCACTACCACCAAGGTATCTAGCTCAATACGGGTTTGGCTCTTAAGCTGTAACCTCTTTCGATTTCAAATAGTACTGTAACAACAAACTCTTTTTGAGTTGCCCTGTATTTTGTTGCTGTATTCCTTGGAAAAAAGAAAGAGTCAATAACAGTTTAAACAAAACAAAATGAACACAAACAAGTTTGCCAAAATCACAAAGCAAATCCTTACTGAAAACCGTAAGTCAATTATTGATGCCTATCACAAAACTAATGGTGGTCCCAACTCAGCTATCCTTTTAAACTTGGGTAAAGAAGTACTAACAGGGAAAGCTAATGTTAACTTTTACATTGTATCTGAAAAAAAGAATCAACCTCTTTACCTTGCTATACCAGAGTTTATGAAAGATAAAATCTTGAATAACCAAGAGAATATATATATCATATTTAAAGGTTGGGATGGATTAATTGCCAGTTATTTTATAGCTAAGTAAAGAAGATACTGGCACATCTGGTGCGTATATCATCACCACTTGGTCCATAGGACCATCCTAAGATGAGGCCACCAGAGCCAGTTCTTAACTTATAAATTAAATCAAATGAAAAAGACAAAAAGGGAACTTGAAAATCAAATGGAATTAGTAATGTTTTTACTAAACGACAACCGCATTATTTGCACAACTGAAATCCTTTTGGGAATTACAGAAGATGGTGTTGATGCGATTGAAAATTACGCTGGGGCTGAAATCACCCATGTAACTATTGAGCTATTGAATGAAAGTATTGGCCTTATGGTTACGGCAAAAGAACTTTACCCCGACAAAATTGACAGGCAACTGGCTATTGAAAGATTAGTATTGGAATTTTTTGATAAGCTCTAAAATTAATCATCACAAACCCTAAACACATCCACAAATGAAAAAGAATAAGGAACCACCATAGAGAAAGGCCTGGTTTATCTGTAACGGATTATTTACCTTCATGGCGAAATGACGAATCTACCATATACAGGGGCTTACAGAGGCCAGATTTCAATCAATACGAAGGAATCATGACCAGCAATTTAATGAAGCTATCGGAGTTAGCAACGCTACTCGACTACCTCGACACGAGGTCCACCATCAATTGGTGCAGAAAAAACAATATACTGGTGGCGCATGTCGGCAAAGCCAAGTATGTTGCATCAGAACAAATCGAAATGTTTTTTGATGGCAAGTTTAAAAGGTTTGCCAACCACAACTACCCTAATCCAGATAAGGTGATTGATGCCTATACAGCCGACAATAAGGTTGAGCTATCTGAATCAATGGGTGAACTTGTTGAAAAACGAGCAAAGAAAAAGTACACAGCCAAGAAGGAAATGAGCAAAGCAGCACTGGATTTTATGAACAGCATAAATAAATCAGCATAATATGGAATCACTCAAAGTACCAAAAAAGTATAATCGCTGTGGCATCAAGGTAAAATGCCTAAAGTGCAAATGGCAGTTGAATGGCAAAACTTGTCATAAGAACAAGGATAAGCCAACAAGCCTATCAAAATGTCGACATGCCGACAAGCATAGGTTTAACCTTGTTATATCAGTCAAAAATGGCCATAACACAAGGCGTATGAAGATACTTGATACAAGGAATTTTGAAACAGCACTGGTTGAGATGAACAACTTTAAGCAAGAACTAAATCTAAGTGGCTATAATAAAGCAGATGAGAAAATGGAAGTGGTAAAGCCAACATTTGCCTACTATACGTGTGAGTATCTCAATAGCATGAGTAATATCAATACTCCGTTGCATCTTGTCAGGAAGGTTACACCAAAGCACTTGACAGAAACCACAACGGTATTGAAAAGGTTTGGAATAGCATTGGATAAAGCTGGCTACAATGTCGAGATAATGAACTTGAAAGATATAAACGATAGGCATGTCGAGTTGTTTTACAAGTATATAAACTTTGAATTGAAATTGAGCAATGTCAGTTACAACAAGTACTTTACGATAATGAAAAGTTTTTATAACTGGTGTATTAGGGTACGTGAGTTTGAAGGCCGAAATCCATTTGCAAAAGCGAAGCTGGTATTTGAGAAACATGATAACAGGATATTTACCAAGTCCGAGTTTGAAAGGATATTGGCAGCAACCACTCCTGAGAATGGGACCAGCACTAGGAGCAAAGAAAGTAGAAACTACTATCGCCCTTGGTTGGTTGATGCCTATAGGCTCTGCCTTGAAACAGGAATGAGAAGCGATTATGTAAATTTAAAATGGGATGACCTTATTACACTTGAAAACGGGGTTGAGATTTTTGGTGTCAGCAATCAAAAGGTTAACAGGATAAAGACAGGTGAGGATACTGGCAAGTATATACGTTATATACCAGTAACCAAATCATTAAAGAAACTATTGGTGGAACTTGGTTATGACAGCAAGAAAGGAACTGATGCCTTTGTATTGGAAGCGGAAGGTGAGTCAAGAAAGTATTTAACTGAATTTATCTCAAGAGCGTTTAGCCACTATGCAATGACGGCGAATGTAACTGAATTGACTATAAAGAACTTGAGAAAGACTTACATAACAAAGCTTACAATGGCTATGGGTAGCTCTGCAAAAACTTATACGGGTCATAGCGATGAGACTATTTTGCAGAACCATTATTTGAGTAAATCCTTTATGGCCAGCAACCTTAAGGATTTTGATGTATTAGGATAAGTTGAATTGATATTTGGGGAAAGGGGGTGAAACGGAACTGGGGGATTGGGGAACTGAATTCGATAACCTGATTACCACTATACCCTTCGGTGGTTGGGTATTGTTTTTTAAAAGCAAAGATTAATAGTGATAAATACCTTTATTCCCATAGGGAGTTGGTATTGTTTTTAAAACAAAAAAGAAATCAATATTGATACTGCTGTTCCCGTAGGGAGTTGGTTATGTTTTTTTTAAAGCAAGTTTTAACTATGAAAGGTGCAGTTTGCTGGATATATAAAAATAACATTGCCTTCGGCATCATTTGATATACTTCAAAAACGACATATCATTATTACTGCATTGTATTGAATCTGCCTACGGCAAAGGCAAAGCCATAATTGGTGTTGTTTTTATTAAAATGATTCAACAGCAACGAGGAAAATGATGTTAAACAAAATAATATTGGTTATGGTGTTTATATATCAACTAACATCATAGCATCAATCCCAAAAAAGGTATCATACTATATATACTTACTTATACAACCTTCTTCTTTAATCTTCTTGTTTAATCTTCTTAATATGTTCTTATCTAATACCTGAAAAAGAGCATAGGGGTATGCCCAATTTCAAGTATGGTGTATCCACTTTTTTAGAGCATAGCGTATACCATTTTTATTTCAAAGGGGCATACCATCTTTCTGCAAATTATTTTCAAAATCACTTGAATCTTATCTAGATTGTTAGTATCTTTGCTTAGAAGAACCACCAAAAAAGGTAAATCTACGGGTTTCCTCGGTGAGTATAATGCAACCTTCAACCTCATTAAGAGATAAGGCCAGAGTAGTGTAACACGTTCAATGTAATGTTCAGCAACAAAAAGTATGAAGAAAAAAACTTCGACAACTACCTTAGAATATTCCCAAAGGTATCAGCAATTAAAGGATTAAGCTTCCTTAAGGTTCACATCATGTGCGATGTGCTTTCATTCAAAATCAAAGGCAAATCATATTACAAATCAAGCAAGGCATTTGCCAAGGAGTATGGGTTAGCTCCAAAGACCATTAAAGACGCATTTCAAGAATTGGAACATGAAGGGTACATCAATACCCAACCATATAATGATGGTTCGCATGACCAATCGCTGAGAGAGGTAGAGGTGTTCGATATGGATAGGTATATTTATTCCGATGACCACCTAACCAAGATTGGCTTTGAGCCAAAGCCTATTGTAAAGAAAGATAAAGATGCAGATTCAGAATGGCCAGCCGTAAAAGCCAAAAAGAAGAAAAAGGCTGAAAGCAATCCATTGAATAAAGCTGGTGGTGAAACAATATCCCAATCAGAGAAAAAAAACATTACTCCTGAGCTGAATAACATAAAAGCAATTGAAACTCCAGCACTAGAGGTCCCTGTTATCAAGAATGAAACAGCACCAACGCTGGAAGCTATCAATATCAAACCGATACAATCTGACTTTGATGTTAAGCAGTATCTAACATCAAGGAAGCTGGCTTTTGCAAAGAAGTTTGATGGTTACAAATCTGGAGACGATATATTTACAATCGAAAAAGTTTATTCATTGAGTAAAGAAGCACTTGATAAATTCTTCTACTATGATGAAAACATCTGGAAAATGAAAACACGGGAAGATGATGGTCAAGACCTGTGGGAAAATATTCACGGCATCAACCTGAAACATGATGGTGGCTCTCGCCTAACTCTTTTTATGCTAGATAAGAAAGAGAAACCAACCGCTTCATATCAATTAGACATGAAAGACTTTAACGGATACCTTGATAAAAGAGGAATTGGTTTTGGCGACCTGACAGAGGATAACTTCATTACACTTGAGCAACGCAAAAAGCAACCGCTAGAGACGGTATAGTCATAAACAGTGGTTAAATATAAAGCACACAAAAAATAACAAACAATTAAAAACAACAAACGAAATGGAAACAACAAATGAAAACAACAAAGAAGAATTAAATTACAGTATTGAGTATCAAACTAATCAAGAAAGTCATTCTTACATGATAGCCAATACTTTTAGTAGTGAAGAAGAAGCGATGGAAAAGATGCAAAAATTATGGAATGATAAACCTTTAAGATGGGTAAAAGCTCATGTAAGTAATGATGTAGGTGAATTTCTTTATTCAATCAGTAAAAATGGTAGAAAATTAATTGATGAAATCAACTAAGATACAGACGGTATAACCATAAAGAAGTCTTCTATGGAAACAGGGTATGGGACTGGCTGGTCCCACCCTACCATAGGGGCCCTGGTCAACCCAAAAACCTATTAAGTGAAAATATCAAGGCCCGTTACTCGGCTTACATAAGCGGTTTTCAAGCACCCGTAATGGCAGTTCTGATGGATAAATAAATTTCCAGTTCATTTTAGAATTCAATTCATTTGTCCATGCCAAACCGCCCCGTTAGTAAATTGGTTTGGACAAAATCGAAAAAAGGTATTTGCCTTGGCCTGAACAAAAAAATATTTTTTCCCAAATTCTGGCCAAAATACTGGACGCTCCCCATGCAGAAAGTTCGCTGGGATTTTACCGTACCTATCCGAACTTTACCGTACCTTTTTGACCATTCCGTTCCGCACCTTACCTACCTTGACAAGTTCATATTACATCGATGGCGACCCACACAATGCAATTATCCCCCAAAATGGCAGTTTTCAGGCCATGAACTCTGATGTGTGTGCGGATATTGCTACCATTTACCAGAAAATACCCAGCAAGGCCCATTTTCTGGGCGTGGGGAAGCCATCTCCCAATAACTGACGCATGGCATCTCCAATGCGAATAAGTGGCTCATAGAGGCCCCAATAAGAAATTGCAATTGGCTTGATTTATTTGCTCCATGTCAGATATTTATAATAAAAGAAATCAACCCTATGACCAAAATCCGCATTACCCCAAGGCAAGCAAATCTGTTGAAAAACACCAAAATAAAAAAAGAAAATGCACCGCCACAACAGCAACCATCTCAGCAGCCACAGCCCAAACCTCAACCCCAACAGCCTCAGCCACAAAAACCGCAGCAACCGCAACCATCTCAACAGCCATCTCAAAATGGCGGTAGTGTTTAGTGAATATCGTTTTACAAGTTGTTTGGTAGCTTCTGAAATGTCAGAATAGAAGTAATATATTTGCTTACATAAAATATATACTACTCTATGCCAACCATAAATAAAAGAACCACTACCACCCTGTTAATACTTTTGTTATCGGTTACTGTATTCGCTCAAAGGAAAGTCTTCTTGAAGTGGAAACTTCAATCTAATGAAGTTATTGCTTACAAAACCACGATGCAAGAAATTGACACCGCCAATTACAAAGACCTTTCAGTAAACCTGAATGGGATGTTTGGCAATTTAGGCATGAACTACGAGGATAGTACAACAAATAAGGAGATTGAAGCTATTAGGTTTCTGACCAAACTCAACAAATATCTTAATAGCAACATAATCACTTACCTAACTGAGAGTAAGAAAGGGCTTATTGATATTTCAATGAATTATCAGAAAACTGATACTGCATCAACAAATGCCAAGGATACATCACAGAATGATATTAGCAAGATGATGGAACTGATGATGAAAAATGTTCAACTGCGTGGAGCAATTAATGACAGTGGCATAATCCAGAGCTTTTACGTTAAGAATGACCAAAGAAATTTAATAGCGATATTTTTTCAATTACCCGACAAAGAGATAAAAATTGGGGATAGTTGGCCTTTGGACGTACATTTCATTTCGATGGACCAGAACTTCAAAGGCGATACATCCTATCATAAAAACTTGGTAAGCCTTATCGGAATTAAAAAAGTGAATGGAGAAACAATGGCCTTTTTGAAATATGATATTACCGAATATGTGTCAGGTGATTATATCAGCCCCTATGATGGAGCAATCAAGAAGACCATGATGAAAATGACATTAAATGCACTTGCCGAGTTTTCGGTTGATAAAGGACGCTGGGTTTCTTATGATGGCGTAATGTCTTTAATCGCTAATGGGATGCTAAATTCACACACAATAAAAAAGGTATCGTTGTTGCCCCAATAGATAAGTTGCCAATACCGTAGCCATTTTTTTCGCTAATTACTCTCTGGTTTCTTAGCTGTCAGACCCTTCATCACCTTTTCATTCCTGATGTTATGTTTTCCGTATAGGAACACAAAGAAGCCATTCAAAACGGCTTTCATTTCTTGATTTGAAATTTCCAGCTTATTGGATTTCTTAAAATACGCCAAGAACTTTGAATTGACTAGGGGGATGGTAAGTTGGTCGAAATCCGAAATCAGGTGGTGGTTATATATGAAGTTGATGAATTCATAGTTTATAACCCTATGCGATGATAGGGTTTCATACAGCTTGGAATGCAAAAGGTAATCCTCATATTCATAAAGGTATTTGACGAGCTTATCGTGGAAGGTTCTGGCCTTTCGGATTTGAGCTGGGTCTGGTAAAGGCATCTAAATTAATGAGTTCTATTTAGGGTTTATTCTTGACAAGAAATTGGTACAAAACTTTGATACAATTATTTAATAACTTCTTTTTTGGACAAAATTCTATTAATAATTATCGTTCTCATTATCAGTATGTTATATCGAGTTTGTTAATAAGTTTATTAATAACGTCTAGGCACTTTTAATCTTTATTAAATACCCATTTGGGCTTTCTAAGGCTACCTTCATTCTTTATCTTCCCATTCTTACGCAATTCCGAAATCAGATTGTTCACCTTCTCTTTTCTCTGTTTATCTGAATATAAGTCAGATAGTTTATCTAGCAATAATTTATCTATATCTTGTCTCGTTATAGAGCTATGTTCCTTGATACATTTTTCGATTAAATCAAAATAATACTGCTTGTTAAATGCTTTATGCTTGGTATACTCAGCTTTCTGGCCAACGGCCTGAGCCACTTTTGCAGCAATATAAAACCTCGGCTTCCTTCCTTCAATTAACTTTAATGTCTTGAGGTGACTAATTTCCTCATCCGTTAACTCTTTTTTCTTTTGCAATTTATCAAGCATTATAATATCAAGTAAAGATAAAGAGGGGTTTTTTGCTAATGCCAAAGCATATTCCGTATCGAGTACTTTTCCAGTAAGTGTTGCTTTAACCATATCGCCTGTCAAGTCATAATCAGGCATTGGAAAGAATTTAGCTCGCTGCAAATCAAACATTCTTCTGATACCGCTACCTATTGTATCAATCATGTTTAAGGCCACCATTGCATCTGCAAGAAACTTATTACGGTAGTATGCAGGTGGGCCATCATTATTAATTACATTTTCAATTGAGCCTGGAAGGAAATTACCACAATTAGCAAAAATTAAATAGCCATCTTCATTTTCTGTTATACTAATCCTTCCACCGAGAGTGTAGTCTTGATGGGCGATGCAGTTACTCAAGGCTTCTTTGATGCTATACGGGTCGTACTGGTCAACTTCTTCAGGGAAAAGAGAACCATCTTTAATATAGCGATATTTAAGGTTTCTAATTTTTGCATAGACTTTATCAACGGCTAAAATCAGTGGGCACGTAAAATGCTCGTAATCCTTGTCTACCTTGTTTTTATCTTTCAGAACCCATGTAATTTGAGTTATTCCAGGGGATATGAAATGTTCCGATTCAGGCTTCCCTAACAGAATAATAGCTGCTCTGGTAATTTGCCCATTTATAGTAATCTTTGCTTTGTTCAGAAAGACCACATCATTCCAAGTATCTACCTCAGGTGCTATCCGAGCATTCTTTACTTTAAAGTTTTCTCTCGCTTTCAATATTGCATTTGAATCCAAATCTCCAATTTTTGCATCTTCACATATCCGAGCACTCCAATCAACTTGAGTAGGTTGGTTACGAATCCGTTCAAATTTTTCAATATTAAGTGCTGCTAATTCCTCTCCATTACGAGCATAGTATTGGCCTTCCCAAGCTATTGGAAGACCTCTAGGGGCTGGCGGTATTTGAAACATTACAACTCTACCTTCAGGTAAAGACAATTCATAAATCTCTTTAAACGTAATACCGTTAGTGGTCTTGTTAGCTATCTCACCTTTTAAACTATCTAAGTCAGGTCGATTAATACGGAAGTTAGAACCAACTATATTATGGTGCGTATTCTCTATACCAAATACTAGCCAAGCCTCATCCTTATTTTTTAAATTGGCTTCATTACTTAATGCAGAGAAATACTTGCCAAGCTTATTAAAATCAAAACCATTCTTGGCTTCTTTAAACTCCACGATTTCTGTTTCGGCAGGAAGGGAGCGAAGCTCAGTTAGTTTTTTAGTAAGCTCTGCTTTTGTCATGACGTTTCATATTGCTTAACTAATTCCTTATTAGAAGTCTCATTTTATGTAAAATACTTTTCTTAACTCGTTTGCTACAAATATAGTTAGAAACGGCATCTATAATGGTTCAAATTTAATTGTTTAGGTAATAGCTTAAAATCACCTAGTATCCTGAATCGAATTTTAATATATTTGAATAAATCAATTCTATTTACTCTACCACATGGCACAAAAAATAGACCTTCATACCATTACTATTGAAAAGATTATAGTACATGATATTCCCAAACATAAAAAAGGTGATATTAGTTTACAACCCAACTATAGCGAGCAAGAAAGTGAGCTTCCAGATGGTCTCCGTTCTTTTTTTAAGGACAAAGTAGTTTCCGCTTTATCAAGCGATAAAGCATTTAAAATATGTTACGATGCTGACAATACAGCATCCCCTGTCTCATGGATTATCAGCGACATCATTAAAAGCCCTGACGGGGACTTTGTTCTGAAATCAAAAAGTATTGCTGAACACCTTTTTAAAATTCAAGTAGGCATTAATGCAGCTGGAATCCTGTTGGTAATTCTTGGGAAGGTAAACGGGTTTAGTACTTGCATGATACTAAAACTAGAAAGAGACTCTGGTGCACAGCTAGTTCTTAATCAGCAAACAAAGTCATTTAACATTAGAGAGGTCCATGACCTAATGCTTACTTATAAAACAAGGATATTTAAGGTGGCTTTATTTATTGATAAAGAAGACTTTCAATGTAAGTTTGATGGGTCTGTTATGGATTACCAGATAAATGTTAAAGAAAAGAAAGAAGCCTCAACTTATTTCATAGACGCTTTCTTAGGATGCAAACCTTTTGAAGACCCCAAAATAACCACTCAAAGATTCTTTAACCTTACACGAACATATATTGACACTATTGACGATATTTTACACAGAGCCAAATATATCCAAGACCTCAACTCCTACCTACAAAAAAATAACCAGACACTGAACCCCAAAGAATTTGCAGATGATTATTTTAAAACATCCAAGCATAAGGATGATTATAAAAAGTTTCTGGAGACTAAAAAATTCAAGTTTTCTTCTTTCCCTAAGGATACTCAACTAATTAGCAATAAATTCAAAAAGATTGTGATTACTTTTGAAAATGACATATCTATTGTCGGGAACAAAGGGACTTTTGATAAAAAAGTGAAATTGGAAAAACTTCCAAACGGTGAACATAAGGCTGAAATTGTATCAAAAATCAGGCGTATTTCATAATGCTAGATATAAAGCAAATAACGGAACGTTGGGAGAAAGACGAACCCCTATATCAGGAATTGGGAAAAAACGTATCTAAATTTATCCGAACAGAAATTCCTGAATATGAGATAATGCCAGAGACTTCATTTCGTACAAAGGAGCTTCTAAGCATTATCAAAAAAATCAAAAATAAGCTTAAAGAGAAGGACTACTCTTACGACCATTTAAACGATAAGCTGGGCATACGAATTATATGTGCGTTTAAAGATGATATGAGTAAAGTAGATTCGTTTATCAATACATCCTTTACAGTGAAGAAGGTTGAATATAAGGAAGAGACTTTAAATTTTGATAGGCTTGATTATATCTCCAATCATTATGATTTACAAATTAACCCCACTACCCCATTTTTCAAGCCACTTACTCATTTAAAGGATTTTATTTTTGAAGTTCAAGTAAGAACACTTAATCAACATGCTTGGTCTAATGCAGCACACGCCCTAACATATAAACAAGAAGCAGATATAGCTCCCAATTTAAAAAGAAGGGTTTACAGGCTGCTTTCACTATACGAAATTGCTGATGATGAATTTTCTGCTGTAAATTCAGCCATGATGAATAACCCAGACAACATACTTTATACCATGTTACGAAAATTAGAAGGGAAAACATATAAGTATGCGAAAATGGATTTTGATAGAAAAACCTCACTTTCTTCATTAAAATCAATATTAGGTTTTTTTCCTAAACAAGAGCAAAAAAATATTCTTGAAAGCATAGATAATTTTATTACGCAAAACAGCAAAAAAATTGGAGAAATCTATGACTTAAATAGGACCAGATTTGCTGAAATCTCATTCTTATCCCAGCCTGAAATATTTCTAGTATGGTATGGGCTAGAGAAGTATTCTTTCACTATAGAAGATAACTGGAGCAATGATTTTGATAGCGAGGACTTAGAACAAATAAAAACCCTTTGGGGCAAAAGCATAGATTAATTATGATACAATATTTAAACAGTAATGTAAAGAAATTATCCGCACACAGGGTGGGGAATAAAACAATGGAAGAGGATGTTCATATCTCGGATGAACCAATCGATATTTCAGATAGTCGGCTTCGTGAGCTTCTCGTGAAATACTTCTTGTCAAATTTTAAGTCTACTGAACTATACTCCTTCACATTTTCCAATGAAGATTTTAAGTTAAATCCAATTTTCAATTTTGCTTCTACCATTTTTGAAAACACAAAATCATTTCATAAACAATCCATTAACCTAGCCAAACATCTATATGAAATCTCCTTACACCCCAACATCAAGTCAGGAGACCTCTATATATGTTTATTTTCAGATATAGAAATAGAAGGTGTAACAACGGATGCAATTGGCATTTTTAAATCAGAGTCTCAAGATTCATTTTTAAAACTTGTAAATAAGGGGAATCAGTATTCACTAAAATATGATACTGGTGTAAACATCGAAAATTTGGATAAAGGCTGTTTAATTTTTAATATAAACAAGGAATCTGGTTATGCGGTATCAATAATCGATAAGCTGAATAAGTCATCCGAGGCACAATTTTGGCGGGATGCTTTCCTAAATATCAAGCCGCTGGCCAATGATTATAACAAAACCAAAACGTATTTGGACTTCACTAAGAATTTTGTAACTAAGCGTTTAAATCAAGAATTTGAAGTTACTAAAACGGAGCAAATTGGGATTTTGAACCGTTCTATGGATTATTTTAAAAACCATGATGAATTTGATGAGAAAGAATTTTCAAAGGAAGTATTGGGCGATAGTGAGGTTATTAAGTCATTTAGAAAGTATAAAGATGATTTTGCAGATGAAAGGAATTTAATTATTGAAGATGATTTTCTTATTTCTGACCAAGCCGTAAAAAAACAGAGCAGAATTTTTAAAAGTGTATTAAAACTAGATAAGAACTTTCACATATATATACACGGGGCCAATTCCCAAATCGAAAAAGGTGTTGAAAAAGATGGCAGAAAATTCTATAAGATATACTACAGAGAAGAATCTTAACACAGTAAAATGGAAGGGAAAACCAAAGAAGTTACAGATTTTAAATTAATCGCAATTAGGCCGTTAGAGGGTTGCAGTAAGGAATATCATAAAGTTTTAAAGCTCGGTGAGTTCTATTCTTTTTATAATAATTATAAATTTGAGACTAAGGGCAATATAAAGGGAGGTGAAATCAAAACCATTACCTATAAACCCTCAATAGCAGACAAGCTTTATAATTTAAAAAGGGCAGATAACGAAGATTTATTTATCAGTATTTCTGCAATTGTAGGGAAAAATGGTTCAGGGAAAAGCACATTGATGGAGTTGCTGGCATATTGTATTTATAACTTGGCCTTTGAAAAGAAGATTTTAAAATCATACCAAAAAGGAGTCAAACTAAAACCTATAATAAATCTTCATGCTGAGGTTTATTATTCTTCATCTGGAGTTGTTTATTGTTTGAAAATAGATGGTGAAAATAAACCAAAGATATTCCCATGCAAGATTACCAAAATCACAAACACAACAACTGAATGGACAATTTATGAGAAAGCTATAAATAAAAACAGGCATAACATCTTTGAAAATCACTTCTTTTATTCTATAATTATTAATTATTCAGCCTATGGACTTAATTCGCTTCACATTGGAGATTGGATTAATGCTTTATTTCATAAAAACGATGGGTATCAAACACCTATAGTAATTAACCCTTGGAGAGAAGAAGGGAATATGGATATTAATGTGGAAAACGATTTAGTCAAGCAACGACTGTTGGCAAATTTACTTGAACCTATTCATGATAAGAATAATCCAAATCAAAGTTTAAGAAATTTATCCGTTGGCAAACTTGCATCTAAGGTGAACCTGAAATACAATGAAGCGAAAATAGAAGCATGTATTAGGTATATAAAAAAAGTCGGTTATAATAATGACTCTAAATGCTTACGTCAACTATACAAAAGCTATACAGGTGCAAATGATTTTGATAAAAAATCAGAAATAAAAGAATACCAAGGCATTATATCGTATCTCAATTGCAAATTAATAAAAACCTGCAAGAGATACAAGCCTTATAATGCACATTTTAAGAACAAACAATTTAAAAATAATTCAGAATTTATTGCGAAATTATGTGAAGATAAAAGCCATATAACTTTTAAACTTAAACAGGCTCTTAATTTTTTAAAATATGAACACAAATATCGTGGTATCTATATAGGGAATGAAAGAAATCTAACTGCCTATAAACCGAATGAGATTACCCCTTTTGAAATCACTAAAGAAGTCAAACCTGATATTGAAACTATTTGCAAGGTAATTTCTGATGTTAAAAGGGAGGCAAAGAGAGCAGAGAGACCAGATATAAAAGATACAACTCTAGATACTATTGAAGTATTACCTCCTTCATTTTTGGAACCCGAAATAATGCTTGAATCTGCTGGAAACTTCAAGGATATGAGTTCAGGAGAAAAGCAAAAGATTTATTGTATAAGTTCTGTTGTTTACCATTTAATGAATTTAAACTCCGTTTTTAAAAATGAGACAGTTACTAGTAACCGATATATAAAATATAAGTATGTGAATATAATGTTTGATGAGGTAGAGTTGTATTTTCACCCTGATTTTCAACGGGAATTCATACATGACCTTTTGGATTATATCAAGAACATTAATCCAAAAAACATCAAACACATTTATGGACTTAATATCTGCTTCTCAACACATTCTCCTTTTATTCTTTCAGATATACCTCTTAGTAATATACTATTATTAAGGGAAGGTGAACCACAACCTGAAATTAGGAACTTAACATTTGGTGCAAACATTCATGATTTGCTGAAAAATAGTTTTTTTCTTGAAAAGGGCTATATGGGAGAGTTTGCAAAAAACAAAATTAATGATACTATAAATTACATCAATTCTATAAAACTTGAAAAGGAGTTAATGAAGGTGACCGATAAGGAATCTGAATCTTATAAACTCCAGTATACAGAACTCACTAAATTAAAGGAGAGAGTTATTGAATTCGATGCAAAAAAACATATAGAAATCATTAAGCTAATCGGGGAGCCAATCTTACAAATTAAGTTAATAGAAATGTATGATGAAATCATAAATGAAAAGCCCGAGCTAGAGCTGGCTATTATTCAAAGTAGAATTGAAGGGCTAACCAAACTAGCAACCAAACTAAAAGAAAATAATTAATGCTTTACTTATCAATCCCTACTCAGGTTGAGTTGGATAATTACTATGAGTCGATAATAAAAAAAATAGACAGGGTTATTCATGGAATAGTGCATAGTGCAGAAATTAAAGCATTCCTAACATCTGATAGGATAAAAGGAGTAATACAAGACGAACCAGCTGCACTGCTTAATCATCATAAGGAAGCAATGATGAGTCTCGTGGCAAATTTCAATAATGCTGAGTATGATACATATATAGCTGTTAGAAATAAACAAATAAAAAATGCAGCAGAATCATTCCTAATTAATCGTTACGGTATAGTTGAACAGCTATTTAGTGTTTTTAATTATGCTGGATTCATTTCTGGCTCTAAAAGTACAGCTTACAAACTTGCAGCAAAACTAAACCGTAATACCTGCACATACTGCAATAGATTGTATACACAAACAATAACTACTGGGGGTGAAGGAACTGGAGGGAACAATGACTCGGAAAGAATAATAAGACCAGAGTTTGACCATTGGTTTCCTAAATATAAATATCCACTATTGGCTCTTTCCTATTATAATTTAATTCCAAGTTGTAGTGTTTGCAATACCTCAGTAAAAATTAGAGCAGATTTCACCTTAGATACCCATACTCATCCTTATATTAAAGAAGCTGGGCAAGAATTTACATTTAGCTACCATAATGAAAGTGTTCACGAAAATAATGTGAGAATAAAAGTTCAAAAGCCTTCTAAAACTGCAACTACATTAATGGACTTTAGAACAGAGAAAATATACAATGTTCATTCAAACTTGGAGCTGAAAGATTTGTTGGAATTGAAGTGCAACTATTCTAAGAATTACTTGGAAATTCTATTAAAGAAGACTTTTGATTCATTAGAAATTAGTGAAAAGGAAGCTTATAGATTGATATTTGGGGTACAGAAAGACGAAGATGATTTTCATAAAAGACCTCTAAGCAAGTTTAAAACGGATATTATAGCTGAGTTAATGGAAATTGACAAGAAAGCGACTTTATTAAATGGCTAATATCGAAAGAAAGACCTATGAAAATTGATGAAGCAATGATTATTGCATTAAAAATAATCAATGAAAGCTCGGAAAGGAATGCTAAGGCAAATGTGCCAAATACATTCGGTATTGAAACAGGAGCATTCAATAGATTATGTAATGAAAAAGGAGTGCAACCATCTGATACTATTATAAATTACCTGTTTAGAAATAAGCTTATTATGACAGTATATGAAGGCGACCCCAATAGAGGTACTGAACAAGTGGTGGCATTGACACCAGAGGGTAGTTTATTCTTAATACAGGTAAAGAACCTTAATGTTGCAAAGAATTCCTTTGGGATAGCATTAACTGCACTTATTATTTCATTCATGACCCTTATATTTACTGTTTGGACTACAACTGCACACGGTAATAATGATAATAAGAGTTTGTTTGCAAAAAAAATAGATAGCACTTCAACTAAATCTAAGATAAACGAAGGATATATCTTTTGCGGGAAAGTGATAAAATCCAATAGCTCAATTCATATACTTTTAACCTTCAACATAGAGAATGCCACCCTGCTGGATGACTCCATAAATAAAGCTACACTCGATAGCCTAGTTAGCTTCTTAAAAAGATACCCTAAAATAAAAATGGAAATAGATATTCATGCACCTCGTAAAGACCAAGGTGTTCATGCAATATCAATATCACAAGCTAGGGCAAAAACTGTGGTAGATACACTTATTAAACTGGGAGCCGACTCGGACAGATTAATTCCAAAGGGATGGGGCGCAAGTGAGCCATTACCTGGTTATGGCCCCAAGGATATTGCAAAAATGAAAACACAGAAAGAAAAAGATGCTGCCGATAGAATTAACCGCTGGGCTGAATTCAGAATAATAGAAAATTAATAGTTAAAAATGATTGAGAGGGTTAGAGAAGCACTTAGTTGTGTCCGAAATATATATTTGAGCTACCCTACTGTTGGAAATGGTTCCAAGTATGGGGAAAGGGTATTCACTTACGAATTTTACCATCAATTGAGGAATTTATTTGGGAATGATATTGGTTTTGACATAAGCGGGGAGCCTGTTAAGGGAAATGGATTAATCCCAAATTTTAACCATACCATTGTCCCAGACTTGGTTATTCATAATTATGGTGATACTATACACGATATGGTAGCAATCGAAATCAAAACAAACCCCAATGTTAAAACTAAAGATATATGTGAAGATTTACAACAATTAGAGTGGATGATGGGCGCACCTTTAAATTATCAAGATGCTATTTTCATAGTCGCTAATTGTGATTTTGAACAGAAGGTTAATTTATCGAGGAGATATAGAAATGAAGTTAACAGGTTAAAAAACATACAGCATCTTCATATTTGGAATATTAATTACCCAATAAATAATGCTAACAGAGCAAATACTATAACTATACCTCAAATATTAAATAAACATTTATGGTAGAGATGGAATCGGTGTGCACTAAAGGTGTGCACTTTTCACCCATTTTGCATCTTTTTGTATGATTTCACCCTTGATTTCATTGGTTTTGAGAGTCAATTTTGGGACTCATAATCCGTTGGTCGCAGGTTCAAGTCCTGCTGGGCCCACTTAATAATAAGGCATTCCGCGGTACTGCGGGATGCTTTTTTTATTTAAGGTATTTCTTGAAATAACCGATAAGAACTGGGTGCAAAGATAATGAATCAGGATAAAACTGGCTCACTGCACTAACTATCTGGGCTATCTACTTTGAATAATTAAATTTGCTTTATTGTATTAATATACCATTAAAAGAGGCTAAAAATAAGTATAAGACTAGCAGAAATGATAGATAACTGGATGCCATTTGATAATTGTAAAACGATAAACAAGAGTGGCTCTGAGAAAGGAACAATTATTTTTGATATTGAACATAGTAACGGTGCAAGAGTGACATTAGAAAAAGACACCCCTATTGCTCCGTTCGCCACAACCTTAGGTATATACGGGCTAATGTTTCACACTCGGTTTGACGGAAATGAAGTCGATGCCAGAGCTTTTATTGAGAAAGTTTTACAAAAAATAAATACTTTGTTTGAATACCTCAATGTTCCGAAGGATAAACAAGATAGAGATTGGCAAGAAAAGCTAGACAAGTTAATTGGTGACCTCGCGGAACAGTAGAATCCTTCCTATATAATAGCCTAAACTTAATTTGATGAAATTAGGATAAAAAAACTCAGCTACTTCAATCTCCTTGCTGTGATTTATACAAGCATTCATCTTAAAAGTGTAATACTTCAAATTTAAAACGGGCTCATCTTTGTACCGTCACTAATTTGAATTTCTTTAATTACAAAAATCAAGATGAAAACACTAATTATAACAGTATGTTTATTCGGGTCGTTTTTAATGCAAGGCTGTATTGCATACGCAGAACCTGTAGGCGGGTATTACCAAAGAGATAGTTTTTGGTATTATAAAGATAACCATGGAATGGAACGCAGGGAGCATGGCAGGTATCACCATCCGGTAGAGCAACACCATGAAGAGGGTAGAAAATAAACCTGCCTTATAGTGCAAGCCGCCCCAGGGCAGTTTTATTATAATGTTCTTCAGTTACTGCTATAGTCTCCAGAATAACTACACCTACGGTATGAGGCAGCGGGTAAGCTTTTCTGAAATGGTCAATAATTTTTTGCTTGATATCTTTAGGGCTGTATACTCTCGACTCAGTTATACTTCCTGCAGTACTATATTGTTGTTCCCCGTTAATAGCTATAATAAAAGTAGTGATCAGGTAATTCATATACTTTTTTATCCTGCAAAGATAATGAATTGATGAAAAATTTAGTCTGCTGATATAACCCTTTGAATTATTGCTTGGCTAGTTATTTCTTTTGAGTAAATTTACAGGTATGAAAAGCAAAACCACTTTGATTTTTTCCCTTATCATATTTATATCACTTACTACCCTTACTGCAATTGGGCAGGTTGATGGTGGCCTAACTAATAAAGCTAGTTTAAAGAACTTCTCTTTAAATTGGAAAGCAGATTCATTAGGCAAGAACCTTTTTCGTTACAACGCAGTTAACGATACCTTAACTGGGAAAGTTCGGTCAATCTATATCACTGATATTCTACATTATAAAAAAGAACAAGTAATTGAACTACTTGGGAAGCCAAATAAAATAATCCATTCCAAGGGCAATTACAGTTTCAATTACTTTCTTGCGCCTTACTATGCACCACCAGTAGGGAAGTCAAGATATTCATTGCAAATAAGTTTTGTAAATAACTCAGTAGTTGGAATCGATACATCATTTATAGATGACAGCAATGACGGTATTGATGTAGATGAAAACGGTGATATAATAAAGCAATAGCACTATTACTTATTAAAAGCCTTCAGTCTTAGTTGGGTAATTACCCTTTTGGTAGATAGTGGAAAATCTCCATCCATCATCCAGTTATAGTATGAAGGTTCGCTTTTAAATATTTCCGCAACAGGTTTGCCTTTATGTTTACCGAAATTAAAGACCTCGATCCCGTTTTTATTCCTTACTATTCTGCCGGCCAGGTCAACATTATCGGTAGCCGATGAAAAGCTATGCAGGAAGTTAACATTGGGTTGCAGGCTATCATATTTCTGCAGTTGTGCCATTAATATATCAAATGTGGCCCTAACGTCAGCCTCGGCACTATGGGCGTTTTCAAGGTCCTTATGGCAATAGAACTTATATGCTGCCGATAAGGTGCGTTGTTCCATTTTATGGAATATGTTCTGCACGTCAATGCACTTGCGGTTTTGCATATCAAATTCCTGTCCTGCCCGTAAAAACTCTTCTACTAATAAGGGAATATCAAACTTGTTGCTGTTATATCCACCCAGATCACAAGGGTCCAGTATTTGAAAAAGCTTAGGCGCCAGCTCTTTAAAAGTAGGCTCGTTCTGCACATCCTTATCAAATATGTGGTGTATGGCCGATACTTCAGTGGGTATAGGTATGGTGGGGTTTACCCTGAATGTAAATACTTCCTCCTTGCCATCAGGAGAAAGTTTTAATATCGAAATTTCAATTATTCTATCAGAACCAATGCTTAAACCGGTGGTTTCAATATCAATGATTGCGATTGGGCGGTTGAGGCTTAGGCTTGTTTTTGTCATTGGTTGGTGGGGGTGTTGGCTGTTGTTGATCTTGCGGTATGAAAGAATAATTTTTAACCGTTTCGGGCTGAAATGAACTGAGATCAAAAACCGTCAGCTTATCCCGGGTAGAAGGGTAACCATCACAGTCAATAGTTACATCGTACACACCTGGCGTCAGAGCCATTACATAGTGCCCGTTCTTTGTTGGTTTAAACTGGTACGGGGACAGATCTTTATTCTTTGTGTCGACAGCAGTGATCATTGCTTCAATTGGTTTGGTTGAATCAGGGGTAATAATTCTACCCCTTACAATTGCGTAACGCTGGTTATCGTGAAAAACTATCCTGTAAATATCAAAATCCCCGAACCCATCAGGGTGTACCCTTGAAATATACGCAATATGATGGTTAGAGGTAAATGAGATACATCTGTCATCTCCACTGGTATTGACCGGAAATCCTATATTTTGAGGTGTGGTCCAACTATTACTGTCTAAGTTTGTCCATTGGGTTTTAAACACATCAAAGTCGCCCATAGTGCTGTGGCCTTGCGATGAAAAATACAAGGTTGAACCATCCACATCAAGCCACGGAAAGTCTTCTTTATACTGTGTATTTACATTAGGCCCCAGGTTTTGCGGGGTTGCCCATTCTCCGTTTGGCAATTTCCGTGCCATATATATATCGGTTTCTCCGAATCCTCCCGGCCTCATACTTGCAAAAAATAATTCATTACCATCCGGTGAAATGCTACCTGAAGTTTCGAAACCACTATTGATAGCATCATTGTACTTTACAGGCCTTGAAAAGGTATTCCCTTTGCGTTCACTGTAGTAAATATCTCCCAGTTCATCAATGTGGTCGAGGTAAATAACCATTTCACTGGCTGAAGGGTTCAGGCCAACAACCTCTTCATCGTCGGGGGTATTGATTTGAGTTCCTATTGATTTTGCTTTTTGCCAAACACCATTTACAGCGTGCGAAATGTAAATATCAGAGGAATAATACCCGTCTATTTCTGTCTGTTGAGAAGGGCCGCCCGGTCGCCTTGAAGTAAATATAAGCATTGATTCATCCTGGCTTACAAAAGGATAATAGTCAGGGTAGGGAGTATTAATATTTTTACCTACATTCTCAAATGAAACGTTTAACGGGTAGCGTGTAAGCTGTATACCGTTATTACATTCTTCAATTTCTTTGTCTGCTTTAACTTTTTCTGCAGGGTTTGTTGAATGCTCTTTGAACTTGTTGAACGCCCTTATTGCATCAGAGAATTTATTGGCATAGTGATATGCTTTACCAAGTTCATACCAAACTTCGTAATCAAATTTGGGTTGCTTTGTTATCCATTCAAAGTATTGAACTGCCTGCCCTTTGTCCACATTACTTTTCAGGTAACACATACCTAATTTGTAGTGGTATTCGGGGTCTTTAGGGTCGCTTTGAATAAGGTCTTTAAATCCCTTCATAGCGGCAAGGTAGTTGCCATCTTTATAAAAACTGTTTGCTTCGCGAGGGTCTACAAATTTCTGAGCTATGGAACAATAGGGTAATATCAATAAAAAAATACTGATAGTGCTTTTATTGTACATGCGCATAAAAGCCTTTTCCTTCACAATACCCATCTTATTTTTAACTATTCTCAAAGTGCTGTCCTGGTAATTTTATAGGTAACTGTAAATATACTGCTTAAGAAGATAGGTGGGTCAACATTTTATCTACCTCTTTTTATTTTTGCCCTCCATTTCTCCCATTATTTGTACTGTCAATAGCAGTAACTTTCCATGTAAAAGGAGAAAGGGTAAGGGCTTTACGGATTTCTTTATATCCTGCGTCATCAGGCACTTCTATTACGGTATTGTAGAATTCCTTACTGCCATTTTGGTATGAGAGCGTATAGTTTTTGCCCGGGGGAACAATAATGGTGTATGAACCGGTGCTTTTTACAGGCTTAAAGTCACCTATCACTTGCCCTGTAACATTATCAGTGGTAAGAATATGTACATCATCAGGTAATGCACTGCCATTATCTAAAGCAATTTCGCCTTTTATCACGGTAAGTGCTTTTTCACCCGAAGCAGGCATTATAATTTCATAAATATCCTGGCCACCTTTACCATTCGGGCGATCAGAGTTTAAGTAGCCATGTTTACTATCGCTGCTAAGTGAAAAGTGAGTTTCATTACCGGGTGTATTAATGGGGTAGCCCAGGTTAAAGGGCTGAACCCATTTTCCGTTATCAAGCAATTGTGTAAAAAAAACATCATAACCACCTATTCCTGTATGCCCTTCCGAGCTAAAGAAGAATGTTTTTCCATCAACGTGCATAAAAGGGGTTTCCTCGTTATATGGTGTATTAATTGTGCTGCCAAGGTTTACGGCTTTACTCCATTGTCCGTTAGGAAGTTTTACGCATCTCCATATATCTTTCCCGCCAAATCCTCCCGGCCTGTCGCTCACAAAATATAAAGTGTTACCATCGGGAGAAAGGCATGCATTGGTTGCAGTAGGTGGTGTGTTTATATCACCCCCAAGATTTTCGGGAGCATTCCATTGGGTTTCGCCCATAAAGCTTGA
>Ga0210386_10000214_pt1 | contig 51736 bp, 49 predicted proteins | sample IncBWH32OmetaG_FD_160091 | JGI IMG/M metagenome (GOLD analysis project Ga0210386, IMG submission 160091) | Forest soil microbial communities from Barre Woods Harvard Forest LTER site, Petersham, Massachusetts, United States - Inc-BW-H-32-O ...
TCATCTGCTGAGTTTTCGAGTCAATCCGGTTGGTTTTTCACCATTCGACCGCAACTATGGTCCCTTCTACTCGGACATTCTCGATCGATTGCAGCATTTTCCGATGGTCCGCTCGGCGGCGCTAGTGGATGACATTCCTCTGACCCATGGCGAGTTTCCGGCGACGTTAATCGTTCGCGTCATCGGACGTCCGATAACAGCTCTCCAGGATCGCCCCAGGGTCAACAACAATTCTGTGAGCCCCCAGTTCTTTGAAACACTTGGAATCCCGCTCAAGGCTGGCCGTGTTTTCGATACTCGTGACTTCATCGGAGTACCGGCTGCAAGACCTGACCTTCCTCAGAGGGAGGCGGTGGTAGTGAATGAAGCGTTCGTTCACCGAATTTTTCCCAACGAAGACCCGCTGGGCCGCCAACTTGCATTTGGTCCAGATGAATTGAATATCAGATGGACCATCGTCGGCGTAGTAGGTGACATTCGCGGCGGGGCGCTCGGAGCCGAACCCCCGTCGATGATCTACCGCTGCACTTGTGGCGCCATTCCCTTGTATCGCGCCGGATTCTTGGTTCGCACGTCGGTTGAGCCCGCATCTATTGTGCGAGTCGTCGAACAAGAGGTTCGCGCGGTTGATCGCGACCAGCCGATTTCCGACGTCAAGACAATGGATCAGCGCCGGGACGCGGCCCTCGCACCGGAGCGCTTCCAGCTCCTGTTACTCGGGAGCTTTGCAGCTATCGCGATTCTTCTGGCCGCGGCCGGGGTTTATGGAATCATGTCGTACCTAGTGACGCGCCGCACTCGCGAGATCGGAATTCGAATGGCGATGGGAGCGCGGCCCGCCGACATCCTGCGCATGGTCCTTAGTGAAACCGGCGCGCTGGTTGTGCTAGCGATTGTCGCTGGTCTGGGAGGCGCCTGGGCTCTTACACGCTACATGCGCTCGATGTTGTATGGCGTGACGGCACTTGATCCCACAACTTTCGTTGTTACTTCTGTTCTTTTGTCTGTGACCGTGCTCATAGCTTCGCTAGGGCCGACGCTCCGGGCTGTCCGCGTTGATCCTCTATCAGCCTTGCGGGAGGAGTGATTGGGAGAAACCCCGCCAAACACTCGATCGCGTTGGAAGGGAAATACGACTTGAGCTCGTGATAAAGCTGCACCGCCAGGGTCTTGTTGTGAGCCGGATCAGCGCGGGGGCGTGCCGTGCCGGTTCCAGGCGAATTGTTAGAATGGCATCCTTGAGCGCTTTGGGGTTCGTGCTGCGCGTTTTCGCCTACCTGTTTGAGCTGGTGTTGTCTTTCTTCCTGATTGGCTTGGGAATCGTGGCATGGGTGAGCGGTTCTAACAGTTTGTCATTCGGGATGCAATTCTGGGAAGGCGTGACGCTGAAGTGGATCATTCTGATTGCCGGAATCGTGGGACTGGCTTCATTACTGCTGGCCGGAAGCAGGTTGCGATGGATATTTCCAGTGTGGAGCTTCTTGGTGCTGATGATGAGGCCCGCGGGTTCTTCCTGTCGAGCTACTCGTTCGCGGGCGCGAATCAGTTCCAATTCGCGGTCTGGCTCACTGCGGGCGCGTTGCTCGCTTTTTTGGGAAGTCTGGGCGTGCTACGGCGTAGAATGTCGCGGCGTTGATCTTTACTTCTCGGGCTCTTTTTTTGGCGCGAATTCCGAAGAAAGCCGCTGTGCCGCCGTGAGTTGGGACCCTTTGAGCTTCTTTGCGACCAGGTCGCGCTGCTCCGCGCACCGGTCGTCTCCTTTGGCCGCGCAAAGATTGAGCCACTTGTAGGCTTGAACGTAGTCGCGCCGGACGCCCTTCCCAATCCCGTACATGGCACCCAGGTCGTATTGAGCCTTAGCGTAATCCTGCTCGGCGGCCTTGGTGAACCAATCGGCAGCCTGTGCATAATCGAGCGGCACGCCGTGGCCATCGTAGTACAACAGGCCGAGGTTGAACTGGGCGGCGGCGACACCCTTCTCCGCGAGAGGACGCCACTCCTTGGCTGCGGTGACATAATCGCCTTTGTTATATGCAGTCAGGCCGGTGTTGAAATCCGCGCCTGCGGAGATCGCGACCAACGAAAGTAAAGCGACAAACCAGGACAAGCTTCGCATGCACACCTCCTCCTACCCGTATTGAAGCATATCGGGAGGGTTTCGTTTCCTATCAATTGTCGAGGAGGAAACGCGTAGTTTCGTCCAAGAAGACGTCCAGCCGATCGTGATGCACCCAGTGTCCGGCTCCTGGAACCTTGACCAGGCGATGGTTCTTGATCATCGACGCTCGGCCGTCGGTTTCCGGATCCTGCGCCCAGCTTTCCATTCCCCAAAACAGCAGCACCGGACAGGCGATTTCGCCCAGGACCGTGCGGAAGTCCTCGATGTGATGGCCATAGGGCGGGAAGATGCGCGCGTAGTTGTCAAACTTCCAAATCAGCGAGCCGTCCGCGTTCCAGTTGGTGCCGTGCAAGGTGAGATGACGGGCCACCTCGTCGGAGAGACGAGGATTAGCTTCTTTCATGCGGGCCACGGCCGACTCCAGATTCGGATAGCTGCGCGGCTCACGGCGCTCAGCCTGGCGGACATTGGCGATCCAGGCGCGGAAGCGTTCGGGCGCGGGCTTATGGACGCGATGGGTGATGGGCAGTCCCAGGCCCTCGATGGATACGGCCTTGCGCACGCGATCCGGATAGATGCCCGAATAGAGCAGTGTAAGAATGCCGCCCAGCGAATGGCCGACCAGATAGATCGGAAAATCGGCGATCACGTCCGCCAGCGCGGAAAGGTCGAGCACATGTTCGGCGATGCTGTACAACGCGCCCGGCGCCCAGGCGCTGTTGCCATGTCCGCGCAGATCCATGGCGAATACGTGAAAATGTTCACGCAGAGCGCGTGCTACCCAATCCCAGTTGCGGGCGTGATCAAGGCCGCCATGAACCAGCAAAAGCGACGGCTTACCATTTTGTCCCCAATCCCAAAACTGCAGCTTCAAGCGATGGGAATAGTAGTAATGAGAGATGGGTTCCAACCCACTTATTGTAGAGGTTATTCGGCGCGCGCCCCTTCGAATTTGGTCTGCGCGGCCTGCCGGCGCTCTTCAGCGTGATGTCGTACATCGATACCCTTCATCAGAAACAGAACGTCCTCAGCGATGTTGGTGGCGTGATCGGCGATGCGCTCCAGGTTGTGGGCGATGAACATCAGGTCCACAGCACGTGGAATGGTGGTTCGCTCCTCCTGCATGAAGGCCACCAATTCCCGGTACGCGGCGTCGCGCAGACGATCCACCTCGTCGTCGGAAAGCAACACCCGTCGCGCCAGCGCCTCATCACGCTGCACCAGCGCGTCCAGGCTGCTCCGGACCATGCCTTCGGCCAGGCTGGCCATGCGCGGAATATCGACCAGCGGCTTCAGCGGAGCATCGTGCATGAGCGAGAGCGCCCGCTGGGTGATGTTGACCGCCAGATCGCCCATGCGTTCCAAATCGCCGTTCATCTTAATCACCGCGGTCAGAAAGCGCATGTCTCTCGCCATAGGCTGGTAAAGCGCCAGCAAGCGCGTGGCGAACTCGTCAATCTCAATGTCCTTTTGATTGATCAGAGCCTCTTTCCACAGGACCTCCTTAGCGGTCTGCTCATCTCTCTGCACCAGCGCGTCGATGCTCTGATGGATGGCGGATTCAACCAGGCCCGCCATTTCAAGCAGCCGCTTTTGCAGCTCGTCGAGTTCTTCCCGGAAGTGGATCAAAGCTCTCCTTAAACGCTACCAGTCTAACCGAACCGGCCGGTGATGTAATCCTCGGTCTCTTTGCGGGCCGGCGCTTTAAAGATGGTCTCGGTCTTATCGAATTCAATCAATCTCCCCAGCAGGAAGAAACCGGTGGATTCCGCCACGCGCGCGGCCTGTTGCATGTTGTGCGTCACGATCACCTGCGTGCACTGATCTCTGAGACTAAAGAGCAAATCCTCTACCTTAGCGGTAGCGATCGGGTCGAGCGCCGAGCAGGGCTCGTCCAACAGCAAGACCTCAGGATCAACCGCCAGTGCCCGCGCGATACAAAGCCGCTGCTGCTGGCCTCCGGACAAGCTATAAGCCGATTGATGCAGCTTGTCCTTCACTTCATCCCACAAGGCCGCGCGCCGCAAGCTGTGTTCCACCACATCGCTGATCGATTGTTTGCGTGCGAGTCCATTCACACGGACGCCGAAAGCGACATTCTCGAAAATCGACTTTGGAAACGGGTTCGACTTCTGGAAAACCATGCCCACCCGCCGACGCAAGCTGGTTACATCCATCTCGTGGACGTCCTGGCCGTCCAGTAAAACGTGCCCTTCATGGCGGGCGTTTTTGACGGTCTCATTGATGCGATTCAAAGTCCGAAGAAATGTGGATTTGCCGCAGCCCGACGGACCGATCAAGGCCGTGATGCGCTTCTCAGGGACCTCCAGGTTGATATCGTGAAGCGCCTGGAAATTGCCATAGAAGAAATTCAATTGGACGGTCTGCAGTTTGGGTTTGGAGGTGGCCTCGATCTGGTTTGCTGACGGGCGAGAAGGCGCGGGCGGTTGGCTCATTTTGATTCGCTCCGGCGCGGCACTCATATCCAGATTAGCCTCTTTGAACTGCGCCTCGTGACAGAATCCAGCGGGCGGCGATGTTCGCGATCAAGACCAGCGTCAGAAGCACCAACCCGGCGGCCCATGCCTGACGGTGCCAATCTTCATATGGTGACACGGCAAAATAGTAGATCATGAACGGCAACGAGGCAGTCGGCTCGCCTAGTTTGTCCGACCAAAACTGATTGTTGAAGCTGGTAAATAAAAGCGGGGCGGTTTCACCGGCGATGCGAGCCACACCGAGAATCATGCCGGTGAGTATGCCTTGCTTGGCGGCCGGAACTACGACGGAAAGAATCGTGCGGGTCTTACTGGCGCCCAGCGCCAGCGAGCCTTCCCGAAGAGCATTAGGCACCGAACGAAGAAAATGCTCAGTGCTGCGCAGGCCGATCGGAATCATCATCAGGCTAAGAGCGAATCCCCCGGCCCAAGCGGAGAAGTGATGCATCGGCACTACCACGACGGTCCAGGCGAAAATTCCGATGACGATGGACGGCACGCCGTTCAGCAAATCCGCCGTGTAGCGCACCAGGAAGGGGAACGTACTTCCGCCGAACTCGGCCAGGTAAATTCCCCCGAGAAATCCGACTGGAACGCCGATGACCACTGCGATGAGGATCATGATTCCACTGCCCACGATCGCGTTGGCCATACCTCCGCCGGCCTCGCCCGCGGGCAGCGGCAGCTTTGTAAAAAAGTTCCAGTCCAGCGACCGCCAGCCGTTCCACAACAGAAATCCCAAGATCAGGAACAACACCGAGACCGTCAACACAGTGCATAAGCCCGTGAGCGCCAGCATCACGTTGTTGACGGCCTTTCTGCGCGCTGTCCGATGCATCATTCCTCCTTGGACCCTTTCGCGGTGGTCGCCAAAATGAGCAATCGGGCGGAGGCATTGAGGATCATGGTGAGCAGGAACAACACCAGGCCCAGCTCAATCAGGGCGGCCAGATAAACGTCGCCGGTGGCTTCAGTGAACTCATTAGCGATTATGGCGGCAATGGTATAACCGGGGGCCAGCAGCGAGGCGTGCATGGCGGTATCGTTCCCGATCACCATGGTGACCGCCATAGTCTCCCCCAGCGCACGGGCCAGTGCCAGAAAGACTGAACCAATGATGCCGAGACGCGCGAATGGAACCACGACCTTCCAGGTTGATTCCCATTTGGTCGCGCCCACCGCGAGGGCCGCCTCACGCTGTTCTCGCGGGACTGCCAGCAGCGCCTCCCGAGAGATCGAAATGATAAACGGAAATGTCATGATCGCGAGGATCATGCCCGCGGCAAGATATCCGACGCCGTAAGCGGGGCCTTGGAATAAAGGCAAGAAACCGAGCGTTCTTTTCAGGAACGGTTCGACGTACTGCCGCAGCAACGGTACCAGGGTGAAAATTGCGAGCAGGCCGAAAATCACACTGGGCACGGCGGCCAGCAGTTCCACGAGAAATGTGAGAACGTTCGAGAACCGCGGCGGCGCCAGTTCAGAAAGGAAGATGGCCGCGCCCACGCCCAAGGGCACCGAAATCAGCAGAGCTAGAAGGGAGGTGAGTACGGTTCCATAGATGAACGGCAGCGCGCCGAACTTTTCAGCGACCGGATCCCACGTTCTGGACAACAGGAACCCTAGTCCAAACTTGGCGCGCGACGGCGCTGAGTGGATCCACAATTCATAGACCAGAAAGACTGTCACCAGGAGTATGCTGGCGGCGAAGATCAGAGTAATCAGATGCGCGACCTGATCGCCTTCCCGCAAGCGCTTGCCAAATCTTTGCGCGCGCGACAGCGGAGCGGCGATGACTGCAACCTGGCCCATTTGGAAATTTCTACTGTATCGAACCGATTTGTTTCTCTTCCTTCGCGACTACCGGCTTTGGCAGGGGAGCATAGCTCATTGGTTGTGCATCTTGCTGGCCAGCGGTGAGCATCCACTTCAGGAAGCCGGTGATGGCTGTCTTCTTGGCGCCATCGAGTTTATTGGGAATCAGCAGCCAGGTGAAGGTCGCGATCGGATAGGCGTTCTTCCCTGCCCCATTGGTGATCGAGACGCGGAAGTCATCCGGCATGTTCTTGGCTGCGCCCGCCGCGGCTTCGGACACAGTATTGAAGTCCGCCTTCACAAACGTGCCAGCCGCATTGCGAACCAGACCGTAGCTAATCTTGTTCTGGACCGCGTAGATCAACTCCACGTATCCGATCGAGTTGGGAGTTTGCTTCACCAATCCCGCGACTCCTTCATTGCCTTTGCCGCCGAGGCCTGTCGGCCAGTTCACGGAAGTGCTGGCGCCCACTTTGCTCTTCCACTCGGGGCTGACCTTTGATAGGAAATCCGACCAAACGAAGCTGGTACCACTGCCGTCCGATCGATGAACAACCGTAATGTCCTCGTTGGGAAGATTCACGCTTGGATTATCCTTCTTAAGCGCTGCGTCGTTCCATTTCTTGATCGTTCCCATGTATATGCCAGCCAAAGTATCGCCGCTGAACTTGAGGTCCGCTGTCACCCCGGCAATGTTGTAAACCGGAACGACGCCGCCCAATACGGTCGGAAAATGCAGGACCTTGAATTTGGTGATCTTGGAGATTTGATCATCGGTCATCGGCATATCCGAAGCGCCGAAATCTACGGTGCCCTGCGTGAGTTGCTGGATTCCAGCGCCGGAGCCCACCGACTGGTAGTTTATCTGCACATCCTTATGTGCTTTGCGGTACTCCTCAAACCATTTTTGATAGATGGGCGCTGGGAATGTAGCTCCAGCAGCGTTGATCGTCTCCGCGGAGGCCGCAAAGGTGCCTGCGGCCGCTAGCAAACTTATCCAGAAGCACTGCTTCTTCATAGACTATATCCTCTTCAAACAGCTCGTATTCCTTAAAACGGTGGCATGCTGCCCGGAAGCGTATACCGTAAGTTAAAGTAAATCGTGTTGTCATGGGTTGCCTTCGGGGCACCCAACGCCACAAACCATGGATCCCGGTTCAGCCACTCGTATTGCCCCATCGCGTTGATGGCGCCGTAACGCGGATTCGCCCAGATGGTCTGGTTAAAACCGAAGGTAATTTCCTGAATATTACGGTTCTGGCTGTTTGGTGAACCAGTGTAGCCGTAACCGACTTTGCTGCCATTGGTGTCGATCGCTACGTCACGCCCGATGTAAATGCCACCGTAATAGGCATACAGCAGTAAGTTGTTCTTCCAAGTTCTGGCTTCGAAACCGTCGATGGTGCCGCCGGAGTGGACGAGGCTCAGCGTTCCGTTGGCGCGGACGATGAGGTCCGGAGCTTGGCCAAACAGGTACCGGCCGCCGCCATCGCTCCAATAGTTGGTCGAAATCAGACGGAAGTTCTTAAAGACCTCGGCGTTCAGGCCGGCCAGCAGCCCGGCGCCGGTCGCGCTGAAGTGCTGGGTGAGCAAAGACGGATTCACGATCTTGAAGTTGCGTTCGACACCGCCAACCTCGAAGTGAAAGCGCGAGCTGGGGTCTAACGCGAGTTTCGCGATAATATCGGGCGCCACGGTGGGCTGGGTCAGGATGTTCTGACCGTTACTGACGTTCTGCGAGATGTCGAGCTGGGCATTCGCGAGAGAGGCGAAAGCGGCGGGGTAGGTGATCGTGGAACCGCCGGCCGAACCGCCGGCATATTGATCCGGATTTTCAGCGGAAACTCCAAAGGTTACTTTTTCGCTGGGATGGAACAGAACCCGCATTCCAGGCTGTCGCGTCCATGTCAGGCCCGCCATGTAATTGATGTCTATCACCTGGGTGTAAAACAGATTGCCGGGCAATGCGGAAAGGCCGGTGCGGTTAGGGGTCAGCAGGCTCCAGCTCTGCCCGGCGAGAAATTCGATCTTGCCTTTGCGAACGTCGACCCAGTACAAGCGGAGCCGCGGAACGAATGCGCCGTTGGAAACCGCGATGCCGTTCGACCCGCTGGTTCCGTTGAAGTCAAACTCGTTGTAGCCGATGAAATGCGTACCCTTCCAGTCGCCATCAAAGCGGAAGCCAATACGGGAGTTCTGAGGTGTAAAACGGAATTCCGAGAGATTGCCGTTAACCGTGTTGTTGAACGGAATGCTTCCGAAGTTGGAACCCATGCTGGAGCCTGCGTTCTTGTCGCGCCACACGGACGTGAGATCCATGAAACCGATGGGGACGAGGCAGGTACTGCCGAGCCGAATAAATGCAGGAGCGGGACCGTCGGGAACCGCCTCGCACGGGTTAGCGGGAGGTGTAGTTGGCGCTTGAGCCGCACTCGCACTAACCACCGGCGTTGCCAGAGGTGCGGGAGCAGGCGCCGGAGGAATATACGGCGTCGTACTGGCTACCTCGCCTAATGCCTTATCGCGCGGCAAGGCGAACTCCCGCTTGTCCTCGTTCGCGGTGGTCTTCAGGCTGCGCTCGATCAGCTTCTTCTGCTCCTCGAGCGCCAATTTCAGTTGATCGATCTGTTTTTGCTGTTCCGCAAGTTGAGCTTTCAGCACGGTAACATCAGAAGCATCCGGCTGAGACTGGGCGGTCAGCGGCAAGACCGCGAAGAATATTGCAGCGCATAAAAATGGTGCGTGTCGCATAGTGGCTCTTATCGGCTTATCCCTTTCAAACTGCTCGCTTTTGCGAATCTAACTCTAAGCGTTTCCGAGTGTTAAGGATAGCCCCGCTGCGTTAGTGGAAAATTACAATAGAGTTAATATTGTGTTACAGCGAAACTTTCAGTTTCGGACGGCAGGAATCGTCACGGTAAACTTCGTTCCCTCCCCCAACCGGCTCGCCACGGTGACGGTCCCACCCATCTGCTCGACGGCGTGCTTGACGATGGAAAGACCCAGGCCCGTGCCACCCATATCGCGCGATCGAGCCTTATCGACACGATAAAACCGCTCGAAGATTCTGGGTAGGTCTTCGGATGGAATGCCAATTCCCGTGTCCGCAATGGTGACACAAGCATTCCTGTCCACCGATTGAACTTCCACCCGGACTTCACCTTGCGGCCGGTTGAATTTCACCGCATTGTCGAGGAGATTCACAAAGACCTGCTCCAGCCTGAGTTCATGCGTTATTATTTTGACGTCGTCGATGCTCCCGCGGATCAATCGCACGCCGCGCGCAGTCGCGTTAGTTTCCACGGTTCGCAAGGCGGACTCCAAGGCTGCGCGAATCGGCACCTTTTGAGGCGGAACGGTCTTGCCTCGCTCCAGTTCAGAAAGCGTCAACAGATCGGAAGCGATGTTGGTGAGCCTCCCCGCCTGCGCCAGAATGACCTCTACGAACTTACGCTTGTTGTCCTGATCTTCGAGCGCCCCCGCGAGCAACGTTTCGGCGTACCCATGGATGGCAGCCAGGGGCGTGCGCAGCTCGTGCGAAACATTTGCGACAAAGTCCTTGCGGACCCGCTCCAACCGCTCCAGTTCGGTAACGTCATGAAAAATCGCGAGAGCGCCAAGAGCTGTGGATGACCCTGCCAAAGGCCCAGCCAGCACATCGAAGGAATGACCCGCCGCGGCAGGTAGAGTAAGCCGGCGCTCCACGCGCTCGCCGGTGCCAAGAACGGTCGCCATGATTTCGAGCAGTGCCGGGTCCCGAACCAGCTCGGGTAATCGGGTGCCCGAACCTACCGGAACCCTTGCCCCGACCATTCGAGCGAACGAATCATTGCAAAATGTCACGCGCAGATCCTTATCCACTGCCAGAACTCCCTCAATCATGCTGGACAGAATTGCTTCTCGGCGTGCTCCTTCGAGCTTAAGATTCTCAACCAAGGCGTGAATGCGTGGGGCTGTGCGCCGCAGGGATCGCCCGAGCGCTCCGAGTTCATCGTCGCCAGTGGGCAGGTCATAGTCGAAAACTTCGGGGTCTAACAGGCGCTCGGTAAAATTGCGCAATTGCTCGGCCCGCCGCACGAACGCTCGCCTGAAAAACCAGGCAATCACCGCCGCCAGAACCAGGATCAGCAGGGAGGCTCCCAGCAAGGGATACATCAAGGCCGAATCCTGCTGGGTAACGTACACGTCCAGGGCCAGCAACCAAACGATGATCAGCAGGGAGGCGCTCCACAGAAATCTTCTGACGATCTGCGTTCTCATGCGCTCATCCCAAACCTATACGCCACGCAATATAGCACGGAGTGACGGCCCTGAAGAGGGCCAGAAGCGCGAACGCTTTGTTACACTGATCCAGGGATGTTGCTCAGATCTAACTCCAACAAACTATGAAGCTTTTCCCGCGCCACGAGCGTTTTTATGAATTCTTCCAGACGCAGGCAAAGATAATTCTTGAAGCCGCAGGTACGCTGCTGGAAGGGGTGGAGGCCGGCAACTCTTCGCTGGCCAGCTCGGCAGCTAAGATCAAGACGCTGGAGCAGCGTGGCGACGAAGTTATCCACGAAATCTACACGCGCTTGAATCAGACCTTCATCACGCCGCTCGATCCGGAGGACATCCATTCTCTTTCCTCCCACCTGGACGATGTTCTGGACGGCATCGAAGAGGCCGCCTACCGCATGGTTGCGTATCGCGTTGAGCCCATTCCGCCCATGGTGATCGAGCTTTGTAAAATCGTATACTCCTGTAGCCAGACCATCGAGCAGGCCTTTGACGCTCTTAGCGCCAACAAACCGGTGCAGCCGTATTGCATCGAAGTAAATCGGCTGGAAGAAGTTGCCGATCAGCTAGGCCGCAATGCAGTCAGCGAGTTGTTCCGCAGCGAGACCGATCCCATCACTTTGCTCAAGCTGAAGGAGATTTACGAATTCCTGGAAGAAACCACGGACGCCTGCGAAGACGTGGCGGATGCGCTACAAAACGTAGTTGTCAAGAACTCCTGACCGATAAGCATGGAAAATTCTCTTCCATTCATCGGTGTCATTATCTTGGTCGCGCTCGGTTTCGACTTCCTCAATGGCTTCCACGACGCTGCAAACTCCATCGCGACCGTGGTCTCGACGCGTGTCTTGCCACCGTTGTGGGCGGTGGTTTGGGCGGCCTTCTTCAACTTTAGCGCCGCGTTTCTGTTCGGGACGGCAGTGGCGACGACGGTGGGCTCCGGCATGGTCCATCTGGAATACGTAACACCCTGGGTGATTCTAGCGGGGCTGGTGGGCGCGATCGTTTGGGACCTCATCACCTGGTGGTTTGGGCTGCCGACCAGCTCCTCGCACGCGCTGCTGGGCGGATACGCGGGCGCGGCCATGGCGCATGTGGCGCATCTGAAAGGATTGGCGCATTGTTTTGACGCCATCATCGGCAGCGGCTGGCGCCTGACGCTGATCTTCATCGTCGTCGCGCCTCTCATAGGCATGCTGCTCGCGATGTTTCTAATGGTGGATGTTTACTGGCTGTTCCGGAACTTCAACCCCAAACGGATGGACAAATATTTCCGCCGGTTGCAGCTTGTCTCCTCGGCGTTGCTGAGCCTCTCGCATGGGACTAACGATGCGCAGAAGACCATGGGTATCATCACCGCGGTACTGGTGAGTGCCAAGCTTATTCCCAAGTTCCAAGTTCCCTTGTGGGTGCTCATGGCTTCCTATACCGTTATCGCGCTGGGAACCCTGAGTGGAGGCTGGCGGATCATACACACCATGGGAGCACGCCTGACCAAGCTGAAACCCCGCAGCGGATTCTGCGCCGAAACCGCCGCTGCCATAACGATTATTTACTCCGCGCATTTCATGCACCCGGCCCCGCCCGTCTCCACCACTCACGTCACCGCCGGAGCAATTGCGGGCGTGGGCTCCATTCAACGCCTGAAGGCGGTGCGCTGGGGGGTGGCCACCAACATCGTATGGGCTTGGATCTTGACGATCCCGGCTTCGGCGTTCGTGGGATGGATCTCTCTCGATATATTCCGGCTCTTCGTTCCGTCGCTTTGATCAGCCCGGTCCTCTGAAAGCGTTTACCAGATCAATCAACTGCTGCGAGGTGAACGAGGACCCTTCCACCACGGCACGGAGCCGCCCGTCCCGATCCACGATCGCCGTGGACGAAGTGTGCGTGATCGCCCCTTCTTCGGCCCAATAGACCACGCCGAATCGCCCCGCCACCCGCCGCACGTCCTCCATCGATCCGGTGAGAAAGCGCCACGTTTCGGAATCTGCGCGCCAGCGGTGCGCGTAGTCAGTGAGCACGGCCGGCGTATCGTACTCCGGATCGAGGCTGATCGACAAAAGCACGATCTGACCGCCAAAGCGTTTTTGCAATCGGGCAAAATTCGCCGAAAGCCGTGGACAGACATCGGCCATCGGGCAGCGCGTATAAATGAAATCCACCGCGACCAACTGCGCGTGAAAATCGGACAACTTGACAGCGCGGCCGCTTTGATCGGTCAGCGTGAAATCGGGCACCAAATCTCCGATCGCGAGCTTCCCCTCCGCCTGCGGAAGCGGTACGTCGGCGACGCCGGTTTGCTGCACGCGGATGTGGCGCACCGTCGAAGACGTATGGCCGACCTGGAGCTGGAACTCGATCCGTGAGCCGGGCGAGAGCTGATCGAGATGCTCGGACGGTCCGGCGTGAAAAGGCATGGCCATTGCATCCATGTAGCCGGGAATCGCCCGGTGCGAGATGGTCACGGTCTGGTGGCCGCGATCAACGGCCAGCACTATGCCCTGCGAGCGGTAGTGCCTGGCGCAGGAGGCGAACACGAGGCAAGCGGCGCACAGACCCGTGGCGCTGGCTCTACTTGAAATACAAGACATCCGGTCTTATCGAGAAATTCGTTTCGGCACATGGACCGCACTGCATCTGGTAATCGGGACGTTCAGAGCGTATGATTTCCGAAATCAGCTTGGGGTGATTCGGCTGGTGATAGGCGGCAATCGAAATCCGGGGCTTGTACTTCGCCAGGGTCTCCTTGGCGCCGGTGAGCGCTCTGGGCTCGGCACCTTCGATGTCGAGCTTGATATAGTCGACACGCGGCAGCTTCAGCTCAGCCACTAGATGGTCGATGGTGGTAAGCGGGACCTTCTCGAGATCCACTGCGCCCTGGCGTTGAATAACGAAGCTGTCGGCAGCTGAGTTCTTTGGGTCAACGCGGAGGGTGAGAAAGTCTTCCTTGTCCCAAACCCCTTTGGGCACCACGATCACGCGGCCTGCGGCAATTTCGTTGGGATAGTTGCGACGCAGGCACTCCAAATTCTCGGGCGCCGGTTCGATGGCGACGACTGTTTTGGCGCCGGCGGCCAATTCCTCGTGAACGGTGACGCCGACATTAGCGCCACAATCCAGCGTGATATCGTCCGCATGCGGCCCGAAGTCGCCGGTGCCGTAGATTTTGCGTCGCTGTTCAGCCAGGTTGAATGGGAGTACGTAACGGCTACCGGCGGGAATCCAGTAACGGCCCTTGGGGGTGTCCCAAAGCTCGAAACCCTTGGGATCCTGCTCGATGAGCTTGCTTGCGTTCAGTATCTCGTCTTTATACTCGACTTGTAGATGCAGGTTCTCGCTGGCCTTCACCGCCTCTGAGAGCGGACACACCGGACTCCGGCCCGCGATCACAAAGGTGAACAATCGAAACGGTGCGTAGTAGGCATATGCAACGCCAGCCACAATGAGGAGTAGGATCAGCAGCCAAACAACGCGCGCCTTCACGACTGCATCATATCCAAATTAGGGACAGTGCACTCAAATACCTATTTCATTCGCGTGAGGTCGCGCTACCGGTGCGAACCTGGTCATCTTAGGAAATGAGGCAAAAGGCGTGGCGTCGGCGTCCTTCAGTGAAGGCTATATGAGCGACTCGCTCGCGCAGAATTTGCGAAAAAGCCCGGGGCCAATTTCACGTGCGGAAAAGTAAGCCAGAAAGTGCTCGCCGGCAAGGATCAGTTGATTATCGACGTGGAGAGCGATCCCCGCTGCTGCTGAATACAATGAAACGCAAACCGTTGAGATGCGGCCACTGGGCGGGCTCGGCGACCTGCAGGCTTCAATAAGAACGAAGTCGTGCATCATCGCTCACGCCCGGCACATACGATAATGGAATCCAATATATGGCACCGCGGAGCAAAGGCAAAGCCAAGAACGGCCGCAAACCGGCGACCACCCCTGACCGGATGACCCGGCGCGGTCTGATCTCCCTGGCCGCCGGCGGAGCCTCTTTACTGGTGAATCAAGCCGCGGCCCAAACATCCGGATCATCCAAGCTTCGTCTCTCGCTCGCCTGCTGGAATTACGATCGTACACGACCATTGATGGATGGTAGCGTTCCCGTGGACGGCGTCGATTTGACCTACCTCACGCTGCCCGTCGAAGAGACCTTCTTCCGTATGCTCCGCCACCACGAATTCGACGCGGCGGAGTTGTCTCTCTCTTCCTACGTGCTGTCTTTGTCATCGCCGAATCCGCCATTTATCGCCATCCCGGTCTTCCCCTCCCGATTTTTCCGCCATTCCTGCATTTACGTCTCAGCCAAGAGCGGCATTCGCGAACCGAAAGACCTGATCGGCAAGCGTATCGGAACGCCGGAATATCAAATGACGGCCGGTGTCTGGATTCGAGGGATTCTCAGCGACGAATATCAGGTTCCCGCCCAGAGCATGTCGTACTTCACCGGCGGCGAGGAAGAGCCGGGCCGCGACGAGAAGATCGCGCTTTCGCTGCCTCCCGAATTCAGAGTCCAGCCGATCCCTTCTGACAAAACGCTTTCCCAGATGCTCGAGAGCGGTGAGCTGGATGCGTTTCAAACCGCTCGCGCACCATCCTCATTCACCAATGGCTCCGGTAAGGTACGCCGGCTTTTTGAAAATTATCCGGCGGTCGAGCGTGACTATTACATCAAAACGAAAATCTTTCCCATCATGCACACGGTGGTGATCCGCCGCGATGTTTATGCGAAATATCCGTGGGTGGTTCAATCCCTCTGCAAAGCTTTTGTCCTGGCGCAACGGGAAGTCTATCGCGAGCTCCATGAGACCGCCGCGCTGCATTACATGCTTCCCTGGCTCCTCCCGCATCTAGATGAGACCGAAAAGCTGATGGGCCGCGACTTTTGGCCTTACGGGCTGGAACCGAACATGAACACGCTGACTACGTTCCTGCGGTATTCGCGCGAGCAAGGCCTATCCAAACGACAGCTTACCCCGCGCGACCTCTTCGCCCCGGAGTCTTTGGAGTCGTTCAAGATCTAAGATCGTGGATACACTTCCAGTCGCTTCACGCGTCTCCATTCGCCGCCGCGTTCTGAGCTGGTATCGGAAGCACAAGCGGGATCTGCCCTGGCGCCACACCCACGATCCTTATCGCATCTGGATTTCGGAGATCATGCTGCAGCAGACCCGCGTCGGCGCCGTCATTCCCTATTACCAGCGCTTCCTCGATCGATTCCCCGACGTCGAGGCTCTTCGATCCGCCGAAGAGCACGATCTGCTGGCCGCGTGGGCCGGACTGGGCTACTATTCCCGCGCTCGGAATCTGCAGAAAGCCGCCAGCAAGATTGTAGAACTCGGTGGATTTCCTAGGGACTATCCGACGCTCAGAACATTGCCCGGCGTGGGAGATTATACGGCCGCAGCCATCGCGAGCATTGCATTCGATATGCCTTACGCCGTGTTGGACGGAAATGTAATCCGTGTCCTGAGCCGTCTAACGGAGGAGACCGGCAATGTCAGTTCGACCGTAGTGCGAGCGCGGCTTCGCGCTGTCGCGGATTCTGTCGTTGATCCGCGTCATCCGGGCGAGTTCAATCAGGGCCTGATGGAGCTGGGAGCTACCGTGTGCCTGCCCAAGCAGCCGCAGTGCCTTTTGTGTCCTTTAGCCCGCGATTGCCACGCGCGGGCATCGGGCAGGCAGAATGAGCTTCCGATTAAGTCCGTCCGCCCCGGCACAATCGATGTGGAGATTCAACTCCTGGTGATCGAGAAGGCAGGCAGTATCTTAGCCTGGAAAAGACCGGCGGAGAGCCGCAGGCTGGCCGGATTCTGGGAATTGCCCGAACCTGCGCACCTGCCGCGTGCCCGCCTCGCGGCCAGAATCGCTCGATTTCGACATACTATCGTTAATACAAACTACTTCTATGATGTTTTCGCGGCAACTGTGCAACGCGCCCCGGCGAAGTTTCAATGGCTCTCCAAGGACAAGCTACACGAATTTCCTTTGAGCACTGCGGCCAAAAAGGCGCTCGCTAAGGTATTTGGACCCGGCGCGGCCTTCACCTAGACGGTAATCTTTGTGCCGTCGAACTGGGTAAACGTATAGCCGTCGAACGTTTCGCCGTACGTCAGCCTTTGATCCTTGAGAACGCTGATCGCGACGGCTTCCCCCAGTTTCAGCGATTCCACGTAGTCGGACCGCCAATGGACGCCCGCGATGTTGCGGCCGACGGCGATGTTCGCGGCCAGCTTGTTCAGCTCTCCGCCCACTGTGAGATGGCTCGCATCAGCGCCCGTGTACGGAACCAGAGCGCTGCCGTCGTCGCTCGCGACAACCGGTTTTGGTATTACGTAGGACTCATTGAACAGAGCCTTGAGGATGGTCACGCATGCGCCTGCCACCGTCGCGTGTCCCGCGCCGTAAGAAGGATGCAGCGGACAGCCTTCCGGAAAGGCCATCGGCAACAAGAATCCGCCGGTCTGCTTTTGCACTTGCGCGATCGCCGCCGAGTTCACGACGTCGCTATGAATCGGGTACTTCTGGCCCTTGTTCAAGTAATTCTGCACCAGCCCGCCATACTCTTCCGGTCGAAGACGGCGATGAACGAACCACTTCTGATACCACACCGCTTTCAGCGCCCTAGTAGCGATTTCCGCAACGGCCGCCGCAATCGCCGGCTGACCGAAGGTGCCGAACCCGACCTGATTGGTGGAATTGACGTAGGGATTTCCCGGATTCAGCGGTACACCCATGCCGCCGCCGGTCACGTCATCGGTGGGATCGGGCGACGTCAGCATGATCAGCATGGCGTTGAAGTAAGCCTGATAGAGAACGTCCATGTGGACCCATTGCGCCAAGTCCCGGCCGCTGCGGACGTAGCGCCGCACAGGATCGTAACCGGTCGCGCTGGCTGGGGAAACGCCATTCTGAACGCTCAGCCAGTCCGAATATTGCGTAAGATAATCGATGCCTGGCAGCATGGTCCGGATCTGCTGCTCCACCCATTGGACCCCGAACGGAATGGGCTTCAACAGAAACTGCGAGACATAGGGCCCCACTAGATCGGCAGCTGTAAAACCGCGAAACAAAGTCCCGGTTGTAACCTGCCCGTTCACTTCCGGCCCACGGAAGTCGGAAAGTTTCGACAAATCCGCGGCGGCGGCCTGCGTGATCGGATTAGAGTCGTAATGTGAAAACGGAACATCGCGCGCCAGTGCCTGCCAGTAGGCTTCCACCATCTCACCGCCGGCCTGTGCACTCGCTAGAGCCGGCGCGGCAGGAATTGCCATGTGATGAGAATCGGATCCTTGTAAGTCGAATGCGATCCCGGAACACGGATTCACGAGCTTGAGTCTGGTAGATGGATCGGGGTTGCCCATGGGAATTTGATCCATGGCCGTTTGCGTACCACTATGCATCGCTTGAATGAAAAGGTCGTAAGCGTACGGCTCAGCCTCACCCAAATCGTTGTGCGGTAGCCCCTTCGAGTAATTCCCGATTCGAGTCGCATAGAGCGCCTCATCGCCGTTGTTGACCGCATCGGGTTGCGGTGTATCGCGCTCCAGACGCGCGGCATCCACTCGAATACGATATGCATCGCGCGCGCGTTGGTTGGCGCCGTCCGCGCTTTGAATATCTTCTCGTTCCGCGCCAAGCGCCGCGCCAGTTGCAGCGGCTGCCCCAAAAAAAGACCTCCGAGATATAATGCGGGCGCCTTCGTCTAATTTCACGACGATCCTCCTAGGCAAAATGCGGGCAGGCCTTATTGTGTTGGCCCGGCCAGTTGAGTCACGACCGATGGTGCGCGGATGACCATTCGAGTCGTGTCGAATACCCGCGCCGCTCTCAAATCTTTGTGCGATTCTAGCATAGACTTAGCCGATCGCCAAATTTGTCTACCATAACAGTGTGAGACTCCCATTCCTGGTTCTTACCATCACGACCGCGCTACTCGCGCAGACGGCCCAAAACAAAGACACGCCCCTATTTACGCTGCCCTATAGTCCCAGCCTGGACGTCTCTTCCATGGATCGCTCGGCCGATCCTTGCACCGATTTTTTCCGTTATTCCTGTGGGGCGTGGATCAAGAAAAACCCGATCCCTCCGGATCAAGCGCGCTGGGATGTTTATGCCAAGCTCGCCGAAGACAATCAGCGTTTCCTGTGGGGCATTCTTGAACAAGCGTCGAAAGTGGCTTCCGGACGCAGTCTGGTAGAAACCGAGATTGGCGATTTCTTCTACGCCTGCTTGGACGAGTCGGCGGCGGAGAAAGCCGGCGCAGCACCCCTGAAGCCAGGACTCGATGAGATCGCCGCGCTTAGGTCCACGCGCGACCTTCCTGCGTTCCTGGGCCGCGAACACCTCAATATTGCCGGCAGCCACATGCTGTTTGGCTTCGGATCGAATCAGGACTATGCCGACTCTTCGCGCGTCATTGCGTTCGCGACGGCCGGAGGACTGGGCCTGCCGGACCGCGACTACTACGTTAAAACCGATGCCAAGTCGGAGGAAACCAGGCGGAAATACAACGAGCACATGCAGAAGATGTTTGAGCTCCTGGGCGAAGATCCGCAAATGGCAAAAACTCACGCTCAGACTGTGATGGACATAGAAACGGCGCTGGCGAAAGTGTCGTTTACTCGCGTCGAAAAGCGCGATCCATACAAGCAGTTCCACAAAATGACGCGTGCTCAGTTGCAGGCTCTGACTCCCGCATTTCAGTGGACCGTGTACTTTAAGACCTCCAGCGTGCCCGACACCTCCGCTATCAACGTCACTGAGCCGGCATTCTACAAAGAACTGCAGGCGCTGCTTCAGTCGCGGAGCCTCGAGGATTGGAAGACCTATCTTCGCTGGCACCTGGTGCACGCCAAAGCGCCCTACCTTTCATCGCCGTTCGTCCTGGCCAATTTCGATTTCTATAACAAATATCTGCAGGGTCTGGAGGAAATGCCGCCGCGTTGGAAGCGCTGCGTGCGACGCGTGGATGCCGATCTGGGCGAGGCGCTGGGTCAAGTGTTCGTCCAGAAAACCTTCGGACCCGACACCAAACAGAGAGCGCTGGTCATGACCAAAGGCATCGAAGCCGCCATGGAGAGCGAGATCCGCCAATTGCCCTGGATGGGTGACGCAACCAAGCAACGGGCGCTCGAGAAGCTGCACGGCATCGTCAACAAAATCGGCTATCCCGACAAATGGCGCGACTATAGCTCCATCAAGATCGCCCGTGACGATTACTTCGGCAACGTCGAGCGAGCGACTGCTTTCGAATCGCGCCGGGAGCTCGCAAAAATCGGAAAGCCGGTGGACAAGACGGAGTGGGAAATGACGCCGCCAACGGTGAACGCCTACTACGATCCGCAAATGGACGACATCAACTTTCCCGCCGGCGTCCTGCAGCCGCCCCTATTCGATCCCAAAATGGACGAGGCACCGAACTACGGTGATACCGGCGCCACGATCGGGCACGAGTTGACGCACGGCTTCGATGACGAGGGGCGCCAGTTCGACGCCAAGGGCAATTTAAAGGACTGGTGGTCCAAAAGCGATGCCGCGGAATTCCAGAAGCGAGCGGACTGCGTTTCAGAGCAATATTCGTCGTACATCATCGTGGACGACATCCGGATCAACGGCAAGCTGACTCTCGGCGAGGATGTGGCCGACCTTGGTGGAACATTCCTGGCTTACCTGGCTTGGAAGAGCGCAACCAAAGGCCAAGATCTGCAACCTATCGATGGTTTCACGCCCGATCAGCGGTTCTTTATCGGCATGGCGCAGTGGGCTTGCGGCGATGAACGGCCGGCAACCAAGCGCATGGATGCCATCACAAATCCACATTCGCCGCTCGAATACCGGGTGAACGGCGTCGTTTCTAACATGCCCGAGTTCGGTCAAGCTTTCGCGTGCCGGGTGGGGCAGCCGATGGTTCGCCCGAAGCCTTGCAAGATCTGGTAAGACGCTTCCTCAAGGTCGAGGCTCAGTCGTCGCCGGAGGCTTCGATTCCTTCGACACACGCCCGTTCAGTGCTTCGTCGACCGAAATGTGATTCACTTCCAGTGTTTCTCCCAGTGTCTGGTCGAGCGCCACGCGCGCGCGGCCGTAAGCGGCGAGCGCCTCGACCTCGGTGAGCTGTGCGGCCAACAGAGTCGTCCTTGCGGCGACCACGTCTGCGCTGGTTGCGCCACCAAAACTGAACATCTGCTGCTCTTTTTCGAGCAGCTGTTCCTGCAGAGCGCGCGTGTCGAGAGCCTGCGAATATCTCGCGCGAGCCTGCCGCAGCGCGACCATCTGGTTGGAAATGGCCACTAAAATGGCATTCATATTTCTACGGTCGATCAGATCCCCCTGGCGCAACTGCAACTGGTCTATCCCATAGTCACCCTGAGCTTGCCGATTATAGAGCGGTATATTGAAACTGGCACCGAGACGCTGGCTGTAAAAATCGCGGCGAAAGACCTGGCCTAGAGCAGTTCCAAGGCCACCCACAAATTTAGGATCAGGTGGATTGCCCGGGACGGGAACTCCGGCTTGGCCTGCATCCCAGGTGGCATAAACGCCCTGCAGGGTTGGCAATAGCGTGTTGATCGTTCCGAGCGCAAAGATTTCCCCGGTCTCATCGCTGATCTTGGCGAGTGCGACGTCCGGCCGCTTGGAGAGAGCGCGCGCCAGAAGAGGGCGCAAGCCGGGCAGATCGTCCTGCTCAGGAACTTCAACATGATCGAGCGGAACAATGTCCGCGGTATCGATCAGCGGGTCTTCCAGCCCATTCTTGCTCATGGCCGTCTTAAGCAGATTCTCCTGTTGGCGTACCGTGGCTTGAGAAATATCGAGCTCCTGCCGTCGCGCGGAAAAGTCGGCCTCCGGTCGAAGCAGCTCGACCCTGGCAATAGCGCCCAGTTCGATTTGCCTCCTGGTATCCTCCAGAAATTTTTGTGCCGCCTCCAGCGCGCGTAGCCGTACCTTCAAGTCATCGTCGTCCGCCACTAAGTCCCAGTAGAGGCTCAGAACGCTCGCTACCAGATTCAGTAATTGAGAACGGAACGTCTCGCGCGATGCGCCTACCTGTTTTTCCGCCACCGTGATGAATCTTCGGTTGACTGCTACGCCGAAGCCTTGCAGAAGCGAGTGACGTACAGTAATCTGAACCACCGGTGCCACCCCAGGATTGAGATTGTTGGTCGGCGCGTTCTCCTTCAGATAGGACTCGTTGGCAGTGAGTTGCACAAACCCGCCCGTGATCAGCCCTTGCTGGACAAACGAATTGATGATATGCCGGGAATCGATCAAGGAGGACACCTGGCTTACCCTAGCGTTCGGCTGCGGCGTTGTGATGTGTTGAAAAGAAGTCGCGTTCTGGAAGACCGGATCGAGGTTGGGTGTGATGGGCCCGATCTGCTGAACAACTCCTCCTGTACCTGTTGTGCTGCTTCCACCACCATTGGTAGCGAGCCCGGCGGCCACCTCGCTGCCTACAACTCCTTGTCCGCTGGTAGATTGATTGGAAAGCGAATTGCCGCTGGTCACACCCTTTAGGGGACCTCCGGCTTGCTGCCGCTTTAGGTTCCATTCAGCCTCCAGCGGGCCATACCGGTCCAGCTCCAAATCCAGGTTGTTCTCTATGGCAACTGCAAGAGCGTCTTGCACAGTCAGATAGAGTTTGCCCGCTCGAATCAGACTCCGGAGCCGGTCCGAGTTTTTCATTTCGAGCGGTGCGAGCCGTGCTCCCTCGTACGATCGTATGAAGATAGGCGCGTGAGGTGGCTCCACCCTTTGTTGGGGACCTTGGGCCGTCAACTGCGAAGCCAGGCAGCTCCAAGCCGCAACGATCGCCAAACCTCTTTGAGTCTTTCTCATTTCGTTCCTCGCTATTTCTTCTCTGGAATCTGTTCCGGTATCGTGGATTCATGCGTGACACGTCCGGCGGCGGCCTCGGCCATCGAAATGTTGTTCACCTCTAATGACTGTCCGACAGCATCGTCGAATGCAATCTTGGCATGTGTATAATTTGCCATGGCCTGGATTTCCGCCTCCTGATTGTTGGCAAGATCGCGCTGAGATTGCACTACGAGTGCGATGGTGGACTCGCCGAACTTAAACCGGTTTTGTTCGGCATCCAAAGTCTGCTGGGCGAGCGTGCGGGTTGCCACCGCAGTCTCGTATCTCGCGCGGGCCTGCTGGAGGCCGATCACGGCATTCTTTACGTCGACTCGAACCTGATTGACCGCCTTTTGAAGGAGTAGCTCGTTTTGGCGGACGGTGAGCAGGTCCGTCACGTAGTCGGCCTGCGGCTGGCGATTGCGGAAGGGGATATTCAGCGAAAACCCTGCCGAATAGTTGGGAAAGTGGCGCTGGAAAATCTGCGCCAGAAAATTTCCATACCCGCCAATCGCGAATTGTGGAGGAATCACACCAGGACTTAAAGCATTCGGGTCCCCGGATAGGCCGTTGTTGGTGAATTCAGCAAAGGCGCTTAGTGTCGGCAGCAAGCCGTTCTTGGTTCCAGCCAGGTTGATCTTGTAGCTCTCCAGGTTGATGCGGGCCTGTTCGAGCTCTGTGCGTGTGCGGAGCGCCTGATCGATCAGTTCCGGTGTCGGTTTCAGGTCCTCTTTCGCCGGCACGACAATATTATCGAGAGTAATAATATGCACCTCGTCCATATCCGGACTGGCCACGCCATTCCTGCTCAGAGCGTTTTTCAGCACTATCTCCTGCTGCGAGACGTTCGTCTGTGCGATCAACAGATTTTCCTTAGTGGACGAAACCTCGGCTTGGGCGCGGGTCACTTCAATTTTCGGGAGCGTTCCTAGTTCGACCTGATGTTGGTTGTCTTCGAGCAGCTTTTGCGCCGTGGCCAAAGCCTGCTCTCGGATGCGCAAATCGTCGTTAAAGCTTACTAAGTCCCAGTACAGATTCAAAACGGCGGACATAGTGGTGATGACTTGCCGTTTCAACTGGAGATCGCTGACTTTCATATTGTTCTTCGCGACACGAATATAGCGGTTATTCGCGGCGATACTAAAACCCTGCAGCAGGGGTTGCTGTACGAAAAAGTCCAGGCTGCCACTGGTGAACGGGTTAGTCTCAAAGTATGGACTATTGAGGTGATATCTGGTGCTGCTGAAGGTAAGCTGCCCCAAAGTTCCAGTGACGAACTGCTGAAAATAGCCTGCTTGGAACGCGCGGGTGTCATTCACCAGCGCGGGAACTCCAGCCAGAAGCAGGTTGCTTTCAGGACTGGTTTGATGCTGAAAATTCGCGTTTGCAAAAAGAATCGGATCCAACGTCGGCGGGTTTGTGCCGATGGAAATGACCAGGCCGCCGCCGGAGCTGACGCCCGACCCGGTATCGGGAAGGCCGACCGTGGTGGATGTAACACCGGCCAGGCTCACGCTCTGCGGTCCAGGGCTGATCGGCTGCACAACATTTCGCAAGAACTGACCGCTCTCCGTCCGTCGGAGCACTTCTCTCGACAGAAACGGCGCGTAACGCTGGACCGCGATATCGACGTTGTTCTCCAACGTGAGGGCAATAACGTCTTGCACCGACAGGTACAGATTCCCGGCGCGAACCAACGATCCCAGTCGCGGCGAGTCCGACAGCTTGGCCGGAGAGACGATGCGACGCTGGACGTGAAACGGCTTTATCAGTGGTCCGATCGCTCGTGGAAGCTTGGGCTCTCCAATAGACACCTCCGAGGTTTGGGCGGCAGCGGAAAAAGCCAGTATGAGCACAAGGAATGTCGTAAGACTTTTGGAGTAGATCATTTCTTTAGAGTCCTGTTTGGCGAGGCCGGTAGCGGCTTGTCAGTGCAATTCCCATTCCATTTGTTCTTCTCAGCCGAGGGGGCGTTTGGGGAACATCAGGGCTGGCTGCGATTACGCCCGGCGGCTGCACTGTCCGTTTTCGTTACAAGCTGTCCGGTTTTGCCACGGTTTTAGCAGGCCGTGGGCCTGGCCCACGCTACTGCACGTCGTAAGTGTGAATTTCCTGGCCTTGGAGATACTTATCGAACCACGCCACGATATGTTGCAGCCGCTCCACTCGATGTTTGGGCACGCCGGATCGCGAAAGCTCGTGTGATTCGCCGGGGAAGCGCACCATCACGGTCGGAATCTTGCGGTACTTCAGCGCGCGGAACATCTGTTCGCCCCCGGCCGCGGGAGGCGTACGGTAATCAGCCTCGCCTTCGATCAACATCAACGGCGTCGTGATCTTGGTGATGTAAGTGATTGGGGAACGCTCCTTGAAATCGGCCTCCTGTTCCCAGGGCGCGCCTCGAAACCAGGTGGGAGTGAAGAGCGTAAAGTCGGCCGTATACCAGAAGTCCGACCAATCGGCGATATCGCGCTGCGCGACCGCGGCCTTGAAGCGCTGCGTATGTCCTATCACCCAGTTGGTCAATAATCCGCCGCCGCTGCCACCCGTGACACCAAGTTTTTCCGGATCCAACCAGCCGCGCGCGATCAAATCGTCCACGCCGGCCATCAAGTCTTTGAAATCGTCGCCCGGATAATGATACTGGATCACGTTTCCGAAGTCCTGGCCGTAGGTGGTGCTGCCGCGCGGATTCGGATACAGCACTACATAACCCTTGGCCGCCATCCACTGGATCTCATGATCGAATGTGTAGCCGTACGCCGCATGCGGTCCACCATGAATGTTGAGAATGAGAGGATACTTCTTGCCTTCCTGAAAATCTGGCGGGCGCTGCACCCACGCCTGGATGCGTTTTCCATCGAAGCTCTGGTACCAGATCATGGAAGGCTCGGTCAGGTTCAGCTTCGACAACAACTCTTCGTTGATCTTGGTAAGCCGGCGCATTTCGTGCGACGCGACGTCGACCACATACATGTCGCCGATATTGGTCGGCGTTGAGATGAGCACCGCTGCCTTGGAGCCATCCGGCGTTGCGTTGTAAGCAAAAATATCGTGATCGCCGGTAGTGAGCGGCTCGACTTTTCCAGTTTCCGCGTCGATGCGCTTGAGATTCGCGCGGCCTTCTTCCGCCGCAAGGATGAAGATGTATCTTCCGTCTTTGCTCCAGAAAGGCTTCGACGGCCCATTCCCCCGCGGTGGACCTTGATCGCCGCCAATCCCCCCGCCGATATCGTAGTCGTAATTTGCGGTGAGGTTCTTTGGAGTCGATCCCGGTTGGAGCGACGTGATGAACAGGTCCGGCTGGCTGTAGGAACGTTCCACGCCATCCTTTCCGATCGCGATGTCGCCGGCAAATGCCATGCGCGTTCCATCCGGACTCAACGCCATCTGTTGAATAGAGCCTTCCAGGCCGGCAACTTTTGTGATGTCTCCGCCACTGGCCTTCACCACATACAAATCCGTATGCGGCGTTTCGTAATAGGATTCGACAATTCGGCGCGAGGTGAAGTAAATCTGCGAACAATCGCGCGACCATACGATATCGCCTTCGCTGAACTCGCCGGAGGTGATCTGCTTGGCCTTCTGCGCGTCCCCGAGAACCTTGGGAACGTCGATGGTCCAGATGTGATTGGGCCGATCCGACTCCAGGTAGCCCGCGCCGTTCATCCGATACACGGCCTTGGTGATCACGCGGACGTCGCTCTTCTCCTCGTTGTCTTTCTTCTTGTCGAAGTCCGCTGGAAGGGTGTTGGATGAAAACGCGATGGTATGGCCGTCCGGCGACCAAACCGGTCCGCCAGTGCCCTTCGGCAGGTCGGTGAGCGGCCGCGCCTCGCCGCCTTCCATCGCGAGCAGATAGATTTGTGGAGGCTGCGTCTTGCTGTCTTTTTCAATTGCCCGCGTGAACGCCAGCAGTTTGCCGTCCGGCGACCATTGCGGTGACGAATCGCGGGGACCGCTGGTCAATTGCCGCGCCGGGCCGCCCACTGAGGGAATCATCCACAGTGCGGTGTCATAGCCATCGTGCTTCGAATTCACGGCGACATGCGCATACACGACACGCGATCCGTCGGGCGAAATTTGGGGATTCGCGAGCCACTGAAAAGAGAAAATATCGGTTTCGGAAATCGGGCGGCCAGCGGCAGCCGCGACCGAAATCGAAAGGCAAAACAGGGCGGGCAACGCCACCCGGCGCCATAGCCTGTGTGGATAAGTCATCGATAGGATTGTAACTCTATCCTACCGGTGGCCTACTTCAGCTCCATTATCTCTTTCTCTTTGGCCTTAGCCGCCTGGTCCAGCTTCTGGATGCTCGCGTCGGTAAGTTTCTGGATCTCGTCGTGAGCCCGGCGATCTTCGTCCTCGCTGATGATCTTGTCTTTGAGCAGCTTCTTCACGTTTTCGTTCGCATCCCGCCGCACATTCCGCATCGCGACCCGATGATCTTCGGCGATATGGTGAAGCTTCTTGGCCAGTTCCTTCCGGCGCTCTTCGGTGAGCGGTGGAATCGGCACGCGAATGATTTTTCCGTCATTAGCCGGATTCAATCCCAGGTCGGCCGAGCGGATAGCCTTCTCGATCACACCAATCTGTGACACATCCCACGGCTGAACGGTGATCAGCGAGGGCTCCGGAACGTGCAGAGTCGCCATTTGATTCAAGGGCGTCGGCGTGCCATAGTAATCGGCTCGCACGTTATCCAGCAGATTGACGGAAGCGCGGCCGGTACGAACTCCGGCCATGTCGTGCTGAAGATCGGCCAAGGCCTTCTCCATCCGAGTCTTGGCGCTCGTTTCAACCTCTTTCACGGTCTTAAAGGTTATTGCGGTTGGGGTTGTCTGCGGTTCGTTTTTCATAAGTTCGACTAGTGAATGAGAGTTCCAATGGGCTCGCCCATCGACATACGCATTATATTTCCGAACTCGTTTAAATTGAAAACCAGGATCGGCAGCCGGTTATCTCGGCACATGGCCACTGCCGAGGCATCCATCACCGCCAAGGCCTTGGCCAACACTTCATGATAAGTCACTTCCCGATACAACACGGCATCGGGGTGACGCAAGGGGTCCTTATCATAAACGCCCGACACGCGCGTGCCCTTGGCGATCACGTCGGCGTGGATTTCGAGCGCCCGCAAAGTAGCCGCTGTATCGGTGGAAAAATAGGGGTTCGATGTGCCGGCGGCGAAGATGACCGCTCGCCCCTTCTCCAGATGGCGGATCGCCCGGCGTCGAATGTACGGCTCGGCCACCTGATGCATCTGTATAGCCGTCATGACCCGCGTCGGCACGCCCGTCTTTTCGAGTGCGTCCTGCAGGGCTATGGCGTTGATGACCGTGGCCAGCATGCCCATGTGGTCGGCTGCAACGCGATCCATGTTCATGGCCGCCGCGGCGACACCGCGAAAGAAATTGCCGCCGCCCACCACCAGGCCGATTTGCACGCCGGTCCTGGCTACTTCGGCGACCTCGGCCGCCAGGCTTTTGACGCGCTCCGGATCAACACCGAAAGATCCGCCGCCGGCGAGCGCCTCACCGCTGAGTTTGAGAACGATGCGCTGGTATTTAGGCACGGATGAAGTGGCGCAGGTCTCCGACCTGCGTTGCGTCAAAGCTTAACCCTGCGGCGGCGAAGTCTCCGCTGTTTCCTCGATCAGCGCCGCCTCGCCTACCTTGAAGCGAACAAAGCGCGAGACCGAAATGTTTTCACCAAGTTTTGCAATCGCCGATTTGATCAAGTCGCCAACGCTGGTGGCGTTATCGCGGATGAAGGGCTGCTCGTACAAGCAGATCTCCTCATAGAACTTGCTCATCCGCCCTTCCACGATCTTGTCCAGCATCTTTTCGGGCTTGCCTTCCTGCAAAGCTCGTCCGCGCTGGATGTCGCTCTCTTTGTCCAGAACTTCTTTGGTCACGTCCTCTTTGCGGATGAACTGCGGGTCCGCCGCAGCCACTTGCATGGCCAGGTCCTTCACCAGGTTCTGGAAGTCGTCGGTCCGGGCGACGAAATCGGATTCGCAGTTCACTTCCACTAGGACGCCCAGTTGCGCGCCCGGGTGAATATAACTGCCCACCATGCCTTGCCGCGTGACGCGCGTCGCCTTGTTCGATGCCTTAGCGATTCCGTGCTTGCGCAGAATGATTTCCGCTTCGGCCAGATTGCCCTTGGCCTCGACCAAAGCTTTCTTGCACTCCATCATGCCCGCGCCGGTGCGGTCGCGGAGCTCTTTCACTAACTTGGCGCTAATCTCCATAGGTCCAGTTTCTGTTTTCAAGTTTCTCGTTTCTTTTCCACCAGCAGGTGCCGGCGCGGGACATTATTCTTTATGCGATTTGCCGACTTCTTCCGGTGTTTCCGCTTCCGGCGCTTCCGACCCTGGCCCCTTGCGAGGCAGCGACATGGACGGCAGATCCTCGTCGGACAAACCTTCCGACATGAGCTGATCCAATTGCTGCGGATCGAACTGCGTGTATTCGGGGATCTCTTCCACCGGCGTTTCGTCGGTGACGATCTTTTCGGCGGCGAAATCCTGCTCGGTCGCCAGCGCCCGGCCTTCAATCACGGCGTCGGCGATCTTGGTCGTGAAAAGTCGAATCGCCCTTAACGCGTCATCATTACCGGGGATCACGTGATCCACTTCGTCCGGATCGCAATTGGTGTCTACCACCGCCACCACGGGGATGCCCAGACGGCGAGCCTCTTTCACCGCGATGGCTTCCTTGTTCGAATCGACCACAAACAGGATGTCCGGCAGACCGCTCATTTCCTTGATGCCCGCCAGGTTCTGCTGCAAATGTTTGCGCTCACGCTCCAGACGGCTGGCTTCCTTTTTGGCTCGCCCTTCATAGCCCGAGCCGTCGGCGGCCATTATGTCCAGTTCCTTGAGGCGCTTGATGGACCGCTGCACGGTCAGCATGTTCGTGAGCAGCCCGCCCAGCCAGCGTTGATTCACGTAATATTGGCTGCAGCGCGCGGCTTCCTCGGCGATGGCTTCCTGCGCCTGCCGCTTGGTTCCGACAAACAGGACGGTCTTGCCTTGCGCGGCCATCTCGGCCACGTACCGCATGGCATCCTTGAAAAGCTTCAGGGTCTTCTGCAGATCGATGATGTAGATTCCGTTGCGTTCGCCAAAGATGTATTCCTTCATCTTTGGATTCCAGCGCTTGGTCTGGTGCCCGAAATGAACGCCTGCTTCGAGCAACTCCTTCATTGAAATTGACGGCAAAAAATGCCTCCTTGTTTTTTCAGGGTTGATTGTTTCGCCCGATCTTAGCTGTGCACACGGCCCAAAGCGGAATTTGTGTGCGTCGGTTAAAGACCGGCCGTATTTGCAGCCCGCCGCAGTTGGCGAACTAACGTTTCGAGAACTGGAACCGCTTGCGCGCGCCCTTCTGTCCGTACTTCTTGCGCTCATGGGCGCGAGGGTCGCGAGTCAGTAATCCGAGCTGCTTCAGTTTTGGCCGCAGTTCGGAATTGAATTCGATCAGCGCCCGTGCGATGCCCAGGCGCGCTGCTCCCGCCTGTCCGGTCGGGCCGCCGCCGTTCGCCAGGATGATAATGTCGAACTTGTCGGCCATTTCGGTAGCCAGCAGCGGCTGGCGCACCATCGCGCGCGATGACTGATTGGCAAAATAATTATCGAAAGACCGGCCGTTGACGGTAATCTCGCCCTTTCCCGATCGCAGGAAGATCCTCGCAACCGAGGTCTTTCGCCGGCCTGTCCCCAAATACTGCAGTAACGTAGCTGCCACTCCAAATCCCTTTCTCTAAACTGCCACCATGCCCACCGGCTTTTGAGCCTGATGGGGGTGCTTGTCGCCCGCGTAAACTTTCAACTTGCGGTACATCTGCTTGCCGAGTTTCGTTTTCGGCAGCATTCCCGCGATGGCTAGTTCCAACATCCTGGTCGGGCGCGTGGCGCGCATCTTCACGGCGCCAACCTCGCTCAACCCGCCCGGGTACCCGGAATGGCGGCGATAAACCTTTTGCGCGTCCTTCCGCCCGGTCAACCGGATCTTCTCGGCGTTGATAATGATCACGTGATCGCCCGTGTCCAAAAAAGTCGTATAGGTGGGCTTGTGCTTGCCCATCAGGATCATCGCGGCCTTGCTCGCGACCCGGCCAAGCACCTGTCCGTCGGCGTCCACCACGTGCCATTGACGCACGATCTCGCGCTCGGACGGAAACTGCGTTTTCATAAAGACAGACCTTCTCCGTTAAAGACTTACAGTCACCCTAGCTTACCGAATCAGGCCGGGAAGTGTCAAACTCCAGGTTTAGAATAGCCTGTGGAGGTGTCGATTGCGATGAATCCCAGTTTGGCGGCTGATATCCAAAAAACCAACAAGATCTTCGAGCAGCTCGTTGCCAAGCGCGACTTTGAGGCGTTGGATCAAGTTTATACGCAGCATGCGCGCGTAATGCCACCCGGTGCGGAAATGATCTCTGGCCGGGAAAACATCAAGAGCTTCTGGCAAACCGCCGTGAACACAATGGGGCTCAGCGCGGTGAAGCTTCAAACCGTTGAGTTCGAACTGCTGGGCGACGCTGGTTTTGAGATCGGTCGCGCGAAGCTGGAGTTTGCCGCCGGTGCGCCGTCCATGGACGTAAAGTACTTGGTCCTGTGGAAGCGGGAAAATGGCGATTGGAAATGGCACGTGGACATGTGGAGCCCGGTCAGCTAGCGGCTCGGTTCTTCACTGCTAAGCCGCGGATGGTTCCATGAAGTAACGCTATTCTTAGGGCAACCCAAACGCCAAATTGGACGCTCGGTCTCCTCGCCCCCCACGACCCTGGCCTAAGACTTGCAACAATCGATAAGTGCACGCGTTCTTTCGCCAGATGTTCGTTTTCCTGGTCCATTTGGGCGCGTTTGGTCCATTGCTGCTCGGAATTCTCGACTCATCCTTTCTGTTCCTCCCGTTCGGCAATGATTTCCTGCTAGTCGTCCTCACTTCCAGAGATCGGGAACACCTGCCGCTGTATGTTTTGACCGCGTCCATCGGATCGACTCTCGGCGTCTTTCTCCTGGATCTCGTCTGCCGGAAAGGCGGTCAGGAAGGTTTGAAACGAATGATGAGGCCTAAGCGATTCGAGTACCTAAAACGGAAGATGGCCAAGCGTTCGGCGCTGATCTTGGTAGTTGCATGCCTGGCGCCCCCGCCCTTTCCCTTTACGCTGGTAGTCGCGGCGGCCAGCGCTTTCCAGTACGCCAGGGTGCGTCTGCTCACTATAATTTTCTTGGCCCGCGCCCTTCGCTTCACCTTGCTTGGCCTGTTGGCACTGTGGCTGGGACGTCACATCATTCGGATCATAAATTCAGAAGAATTCACCTGGTACATGGCCGGGTTCATTCTGCTTTGTACGGTGGGAAGCGCGGTACAGGTGTTTCGCTGGATTCAACGTAGCCGGCCGGTCCCTGCTTAGGATGAAGACGTCGCGGACGATTTTTCCGCGCGGTCCCGCAGATCTTGCTCAAAGGCGTTATATCGCGATTCGCCGCACACGATCTCAACGCAGGATGGGATGGTCGATGCGCCACAGACCGTAATCGCCGCGCCGACCGGAAGAGTAACCAGTTTGCCTTTGCCTTCCTCGTCAAGGGATACAACGTTGAGCGGCTTACCCAATCGGAACGTTTCCATAGGTACCAACTAGTAGAAGTTACCAAAGTAACACGCCTCTGCGGCGTCCGGCGGGTTACAATTAAACATCCCCAGCCATGGTCAAGGCAATTCCCGACATCCTGGCCCAGATTGTCGAGCAAAAGAAGCTGGAACTCGCCCAGCGATCCCCTGGCATCGAGCTGCAAGCGGAGGCGTCCATCGCTGGCCGCCGGGATTTCGCGGGCGCGTTAACCATGCACCGGCCGGCCGTGATCGCTGAAATCAAACGCGCATCTCCCAGCAAGGGCTTGTTGGCGCCCGACTTCGATCCACCCGCTCTGGCGCGCGCCTATGAGCAAGGCGGAGCTGCCGCACTATCGGTGCTCACAGACGAAAAACACTTCCAGGGAAATTTGTCCGATCTTGAATCCGCTCGCGCCGCCGTTGGTCTCCCCGCTCTGCGCAAGGACTTCACCATCCACCCCTACCATGTCCACCAAGCCGCGGCATATGGAGCGGATGCTATTCTCCTGATCGCCGCCATCCTCTCCGAACGCGAACTGCGCGATTTTCGCGAGCTTGCCGAACACTACGGCATGTCCGCCCTGATCGAAGTGCACGACGACGAGGAACTGAAGCCGGCGATTGCCTCGGGCGCTCGCATCATCGGAGTAAACAACCGCGATCTCCGCACGTTCGAAGTCGACCTTTCTGTGTCGCTGCGGCTGGCCCATAAAATTCCCAACGGCGTCATCAAAGTCGCGGAAAGCGGAATAAATAACGCCACCGACGTGCAACAGCTTCGTGCCGCGGGATACAATTCATTTCTGGTCGGCGAACACCTGATGCGCTCAGGCGACCCGGCGCGCGCGCTCCAGACGCTGTTGTCATGATGGTCAAAATCTGCGGAATCACGAATCGTGAAGACGCTCTGGCCGCCGTCGAGGCCGGCGCTTCCGCCCTCGGCTTCAATTTCTATCGCGACAGCCCACGCTACATTTCTCCGACCGGCGCTTCCATGATCGCCGCCAAAATTCCCTCCACTGTCTGGAGGGTCGGTATCTTCGTCAACGAAACTCCCGAGATCATCTCCAGAATCGCTCTGGATACCGGGCTCGACGTGGCACAGTTGCACGGTACATCGGAGGCGCGCGGGATCCGTATCTGGCGTGCCATTCCCGCTGATGAATCGCTGCTGGCTTACATCAAAGATGAAGATGTGGACGCGGTCCCAGCCAATGAATCGCTGTGGACGCACGCCAATGATGAAAACGCGGAAGCGGTGTTGGTCGACACGCCTTCAGACGCTCTTCACGGCGGCACTGGTGCCAGCTTCGATTGGTCGCGAGCCAAAGGCCTGCCCAAGCACATCATCATCGCCGGGGGCCTCGACGCCTCGAATGTTCGCCGTGCCATCGAAGAAGCCCAACCCTGGGGCGTGGATGCATGTTCCCGCCTGGAAAAGTCGCCTGGCCTGAAGGATCACGACAAGGTGCGTGAGTTCGTGAAGGCGGCGCTTCAATCATGATTAGTTCACAGCCAGATCCAAAAGGTCATTTCGGACCCTACGGCGGCCGTTACGTGCCCGAGGTCCTGATGGCGCCGCTCGAACAACTCGAGCAAGCGTATCTCGAAGCCCGGCTCGATCCCGCATTTCAAGCCGAGCTCAAGGACTTGCTTGCCAACTACGCCGGCCGCCCGACTCCGCTCTATTACGCCAAACGGCTGAGCGAAAACTCCGGTGGCGCCAGGATCTACATCAAGCGCGAGGATCTGCTGCATACCGGCGCGCACAAAATCAACAACTGCCTGGGCCAGGCTTTGCTCGCGCGGCGCATGGGCAAGCAGCGCATCATCGCGGAAACCGGCGCCGGACAGCATGGTGTCGCCACTGCCACCGTGTGCGCGCTCTTCGGTCTGGATTGCATCGTTTACATGGGCGAAGAGGACATGCGCCGCCAGCGTCTCAACGTCTTCCGCATGCGGCTGCTGGGCGCAAAAGTTGTCGGCGTCGCAACCGGCAGCCGAACATTGAAAGACGCCATCAGCGAAGCCATGCGCGATTGGGTAACCAATGTGCAAAGTACACACTATCTGCTGGGCTCGGCGCTGGGCGCGCATCCCTATCCCATGATGGTTCGCGATTTCCATCGTGTAATCGGCGAGGAGACGCGCCGGCAGATTCTGGAGCGCGAGCATCGGCTCCCGGATTCGATCTTTGCCTGCGTCGGCGGAGGCAGCAATGCCATCGGAATGTTTCACCCTTTTGTCGGCGACCAAGGCGTGCGGCTCATTGGCGTCGAAGCTGGAGGCCGGGGCGCTGAACTGGGGCTGCATGCCGCGCGCTTCTCTGGTGGATCGCCGGGCGTCTTGCACGGTGCCTTCAGTTATCTGCTTCAGGACGCCGACGGTCAAGTTGCGCTTACACACTCGGTCTCGGCCGGACTCGATTACGCGCTAGTTGGTCCCGAGCACGCCTGGCTGCGCGACCAGGGCCGGACCGAGTACGTTTCAGTCACCGATACGCAGGCGCTCGAAGCCGCGCGAACGCTGGCGCGCACCGAAGGAATAATTCCAGCGCTCGAGTCCGCGCATGCGGTGGCCGAAGCGCTGCGCCGCGCACCAGCGTCGAAGGACGAGCTGTTCGTCATCAACCTTTCCGGCCGCGGCGACAAAGACACTGACATCTATCGCGAGAATCTCCAGGAGCTGGATGAGCCAGACCAGAATCGGCCGGCTGTTTGAGCGGCTGCGCGCCGAACATCGCGCGGCCCTGATCGCCTACATCACCGCTGGTGATCCATCGCCCGCTCGCACGCCGGCGCTCGTGGCTGCACTCGAACGCGGTGGCGCGGACCTGATCGAGCTGGGTGTCCCGTTCTCCGATCCGATCGCCGACGGCCCCGTGATCCAGCGCGGCTCGGAGCGAGCCCTGAAAGCCGGGACGACCGTCGCAAAAGTACTGGAGATCGCCGCCGAGATCCGCAAGCATTCCCAGATTCCGTTGCTCCTGTTTACGTATATGAATCCGGTGCTGCGCTACGGTTTGCAGGCTCTTGCTCGCGACGCGATAGCGCACGGCATCGACGGCTGCCTGCTCACCGACTTGAGCGTCGAGGAAGCCGAGCCCTACATCGCCGCCATGCGGCACGCTGGACTCGACACGGTATTTCTCGCGGCCCCCACCAGCACCGAGCGACGCCTGAAGCTGGTGGCCGAATATTCCACCGGCTTCATCTATTTAATTTCGAGAACGGGGGTCACCGGCGAACAGGCCGCTCTTTCCGGCGGCGTCGCTCCGCTGGTTGATTCCATGCGGCGAATCACCCGTCTTCCATTAGCGGTCGGATTCGGGATCTCTACCGCCGGCCAAGCCTGTGCCGTGGGCGCCATCGCCGATGCTGTCGTGGTCGGCAGCGCCTTCGTACGCGTCATCGAGCAGAACGCGGCCAACCCCGATCTGGAGCCGAAGCTCCAAGCTCTGGCCCGTGAGCTTTCCAGTGGTTTACTATCGAAGAACGCATGAGCATTCAACGGCTCGCCGAGTGCCGCACCCAGATCGACGCGGTTGATCTGAAACTGCTGGCGCTGTTGAACGAACGGACGCGTATCGTCGAAGAGATTGGCCGCATCAAGCAGGATCTATCGCTTCCGATCTATGAGCCCAAGCGCGAAGACCAGGTGTTCCACAACGTCACCAGCAACAATAATGGCCCGCTGACCGCCGAAGCGTTAAAGCGCATTTTTGAACGCATCATCGACGAGATGCGGAACATCCAGCGCGACAAGATGCACTAACTGGTTTGATCTATGTGGTGTGATCGAGAATGACCTTCCATCCCTTGCCGGCCTTGTGAAATAGCAAGGTGAAAATGCCGGACGCTTCCCCGCCCGCCTCGGCCGAGCGCTCCAGGTGAAACCTTCCGATCACGGATGCGTAATCGGACCCCAGAAGCCGGATCTCGAGATCTGAAAATCGCAGCGTTCCCATTTTCGCGGGCGTCGGATAGCGTTTGCGATAGTTCGCCAGCACCTCGGCATGCCCTTTCGTGATGGTTGAACCGACGAAGGTTGTCGATTCGGATTTGTCGTAGCCGTCCATGAAGCCGGGGATGTCGCCTCGATTCCAGGCCGCCACTTGATCGTCCAGCACGCGCCGGATATCCTGCTCGGGTGACGCGGCAATTAGAGGCAGGGCGATAACAAACCAGACCAATCGATTCATATCGAAGAGTGTACAAACTTTGAGAGGATGTAGCTGCCTGACGTACAATAGTTGTTGGATGACCGACCTGCAGCTCTATCTGGCTATCGGCATTCCAACCTTTCCCGTGATCGTGGGGATACTGATGAATGTCGTCCACCACAGCGCGGTCAACGCTCGTTTCAACAGTGTCGACGCTAGATTCAATAGTGTTGACGTGCGTTTTAACAACTTGGATGTAAAGTTCGACACATTAACCGGCAAGGTCATCGAGGTCGACAATCGAGTGACCCGAATCGAAGCGAAGCTCGGAATTAGCTAGAGACTTCCTCGTTCTCGGTCCCAACCTGTTCCTCTCCCTGCTCTACATGCTAATAATGGGTCTATGGTACGCCCACAATCAGTACTCGACTCCTGGAAGGCCATTCGCGAGGACACCGCGAATGCCGTCGAAGATTTCGCCGCGCATGACCTGGACTACAAGCCTTCCGCCGATCTGATGAGTTTCGGCGACATCGCACGACACATTCTACAAGCGGGCTACGCGCTCACCGGCTTATTGCTCGATGGCGTCGATAACCTCGCTACGCCCCAGTTCCGCGAGACAATGAACAAGTATGTGGCCGAGCTGCCGCCCACCAAGGACTCTGGCGCACTGGCGCGCGAGCTGCGGAATCGGTTGAACGCCCGCGCGACCCAGCTTGCCGCCCAGCCGGCCAGCTTCTATGCCGGTGAAATCACCCGCTTCGATGGCCAGAGGGTCACGCGGCTGGAGATGCTGCAAGGGGTCAAGGAACACGAGCTGACTCATCGCCAGCAGCTCTTTATGTATCTCCGCTTGAACGGCATCGTGCCGCCTACCACCCGGCGCCGCCAGGCCAAGGCCAACGCATAAGCGCTAACGCTCGAATTCTTGTATAAGGGAATATGCTTCTGGAGGGAAAGTAGATGGTCAACTGTCCAAACTGCGACGCTGTGATCGACGTAGACGAGGACGAACTTGACGAAGGCGACACGCTGACCTGCGAGGAATGCGGCGCCGATCTCACCGTGACCGGTCTCGATCCTTTTGAGCTCGAAACCACGGAGGACGAAGAAGAAGAGGACGAGGAAGAAGAAGAAGACTTCGATTATGACGAGGACGAAGACGAGGAAGAGGAGGAAGAAGAAGAAGAGGATTGGCATTAGCCTCCTGCTGGCATTGATCGCCATCCTCCCCGAGGCTCAGGCCGCCAAGAAGAAGACCGAGCCGGAATCGTACGCTTTGATATCGGGCACGGTGTTTCGCGATCCCGGTTTCGCCCTGCCCAACGCGACGGTAACCCTCACCCCCGACCCGTCGCCGGGATCGTCGGCCGCGAAAATAAAGAAACAGCAAACTGTGTGCAACTCGCGCGGTGAGTACGTTTTCCGATTGCCACCGCTCACCATGCACTACACCGTGCGGGCAGCGGCGAAGGGCTATAACGACCAAGAGAAGTCCATCGACGTGGAAGGCGAAGCGCGTGTCGATGTAACGTTTTCATTGCAGTCACAATCAAAATAAGCGAGTGAATATGAGACTGGCTGCGGCTGCTGGGCTGATTGCCGTACTGTTCACCGTCGCTCTGATCGGCCAGAACGAAGACACCGGCACACGATCGGTACAAGGCGTCGTCACCGATGCATCCGGCAAGCCGGCGGCCGGTGCTGTGGTGCAATTGAAGGACACCAAGTCGCTACAGATTCGCTCGTACATCACTGAGCCGGACGGCAGCTATCATTTCGCAGGGTTGAGCACTAACGTGGAATACGAACTTGAGGCCAAGAAGGACACCGTCATCAGCGGCAAGAAGACGCTGACCGTGTTCAACACCAAGAAGGCCGCAATAGTTAATCTGAAGCTGAAAAAGTGATGGGAGAAAGCTCGCCGAAGTGATTCCTCCCATGAAGCGAATCCATCAGAACTGGCATTTACGACGTCCGGGCGAATGACGCGACCGGGGCGTTTACCATTCCTACCGGAACGGCCAATCCAACGCGCGAAATGTCGTCGCCAGCTGAACGCCCCGACATTCACTGGTTGGAGGCGACTGGAGCGGGCGCCGCCGCGACGCCGCGCAGATCGTACGCAACAGGAGAAAGGACCTTTTTGGTCAGCCGCTTACTGATCCGGGCGTGGCCGCTGATATCACCCGCAAGAGCAGGCAAAACCAATACCAAGACACCTGTAACCGGGTTATGGGAGTTTCATCCCAATTTCCTCTTAATCCTGAATCGGAAGTAATCGGAAGTCTGTGCTTTAACTTTGGAGAAACTACCAGAGGCGATTATTTCGAAGCGGACCCCAAATTATCCACCGCCGCTTGGCTTCGGGCGTTAACTCGGCGCCTGCGGCTCCCACGGTCTCGCCACTGCTAGGCGGGCGATTCAGCGCCGCGACGAAAATCCGCAATGTGTTGGGTATGAAAAGGTAGAATCTGGACCGGCATACGTGGCAGCGGTGAGGCCGAACGCCCAAAATACGAAGGAAAGGGTCCCGAAAAGCTGGCTTCCACGAGGGCCGGATCGATCGCGACCCGCAACGGGGGCAATGGAATGTGAGCCTGACTCTCATCCTGGGTTCGTTTTTGCCAGCCTGAGCTAAGCGACTATTCTACAATAACTTCACGAACTGGGCGGCCTACAGAGTCGTGGTACTTTCGTCGATTCAAAGAAGTGAGCCGGATAAAGTTTGCTATTCTTCAGGCTTAAGGCCTGTCCAAGCTAATGTCGATAAAAGTAAATATTCGATCAAACTGGCTTGAGGGCGATCCACCGCGGCAGGTCCCCGTTTATCGCATTCGGCCGCGCTCGTTTGCGGTCTCCGTGTTCCTGCACTCCTCGGTTGTGTTGGCCCTGGGCTTGATTCCGCCCCAAGTTTACGTATCAAACAGGCCCATTTATGAAGATGTTATCCGGCCCGATGAGCACAAAATCGTCTGGTATGACTATCGCAAGCCGGATCTGCCGGACGTCGACGCAGCCCAGCGCATTGGAACCTTCCCTAAGCCACGGGGGAAAGAATTGTCACGCGACGTCATCATCGCGACTGCGCCAAAAGCGACCTCGAATAAACAGTTCATCTGGATTCCGGTCCCGAAGATCGAGATCAAACAGGACCTGGCAGTGCCGAACCTGATTGCCAGAGTTGCGACCGCGATCCCCGCGCCGCCCCCTCCCGAGCTGAAAAAGCCTGAAAAACCTCAAGTTTTGGGCCCGCCTGCCCCCCAGCCAAACCTGTCGCAACCCCAGCCAAAAGGGGATTTGAACCACGCCGAGGAGCATCCTGTCCAGGCGGTCGAGATTCCCAAGCCGCGCAAGGCGTTCGTCCCGCCACCGCCGGTGAAGCAGGAGGCTCGGCTCACAATCCCGGTCCAAACCGCCGACGTTCCGATGCCGGATGAGTCAGTTGTCGGCACATCCAGCGCCAGGAATGCCTTGCCTGAAGGAATCGGGACGCCGGCGTTCTCAAACGGCATCGCGCCTCCGCCAAATGCGCCGCCGGGGCCGGTGACGACGGCCGGCAACGCCAAGGTGGACATCGCTATAGCCGGTTTACACCCTGCCGACAAGCTCAACGGCCCGCTTCCCAACGGTGCGCGTCCAGGTGAGTTCTCAAAAGCGCCAATTGTCGGCGAAACGGCCACCGGAGAGGTGAAAGGCGGCCTATCCGTGCCGGATTTGAGCATTCGGGAGGATCGCACCAAGGTCGAACCCCCGCATGTCGAGCCCGCCCGGAAGACTCTCTTGTACGCCGAAAAAATTCGGAGTATTCCTGTGACTACTCTGTCCGTTCCCTTGCGGCCGGCCTCTCGAACTATTCCGCGGCAGATCGATGCCCGTTTCCAGGGGCGATTGGTGTATACGATGGTGGTCCCGATCGAAAACCTGCCGGATTACTCGGGTGACTGGATTCTCTGGTTCGCCGAACAGCAACCGAAACCTGGAGATTCGCCGCTCATGCGGGCACCCATACCGCTACGCAAGTTTGAGCCAGTTGAAACACTGGTACCCAGCGCCCGAACGGAATTCCGCATACAACTTGCGGCGGTGATACGAAAAGACGGTAAAATCGACGGAATCTCGCTGCTTCGCAACACTGGTGCGGCGTTCGCTCAGGCGGTAATTCAAGACGTCGCATCCTGGGAGTTCAAACCGGCAACACGGGACGGCACAGCAGTGGATGTGGACGTAATTCTTGAAATCCCCTTCAGTTTCTCATCCGAAATTGCCAAGCGGGTGGCGCCCTAGCAGCCCCGAGCTAGGCCATTCGTAACCCTCCTGCCGTACCACGGAGCCATTGAAGCCCGCGCCGGCGCATGACACCGTGGTAGTGCATGAAAACTTTGCCAGTGATCGTGGCCCTTGTCGCCGCTATTCTGTCGGCCTCCTGTGGCTTCACCGCGCGAAAGGCGTTCGATCGCGGAACGAAACTGTACGAGGGAGGCCAATACTCCGAGGCCTCCATCGAATTCCGCAAAGCGATCCAGAAGGATCCTAAGTTCGGCGAAGCCTATCTGAAACTCGGACTTACCGAACTCCAGCAAGGCAGCCCGGCCCAGGCAGCCGAAGCGCTTCAACATGCAGTGGCCCTGATGCCCGATCGCGCCCAGTCAAAAGCCGAGTTGGCGGAACTCTATGTCAGAACCTACCTTTCGGACCCGGCGAATTTCGCCGGACTGTATCAACAAGCATCCCGATTCACAACCGAGCTGCTGAACAAAGATCCGAATTCGTTTTACGGGCTAAGGCTAAAAGGATACCTGGCAATAGCCGATAACAAACCGAAAGAGGCCATTGAGAATTTCCGGCGAGCCAACCAGATTCAGCCAGACCGGCCGGATGTAGCCGGCTTGTTGGTTCAAAGTCTTTTTCGCGATGCCCAATTCGAGGCGGGTGAGTCCCTGGCCGTACACTTCCTCGACGCTCACAAAAATTATGGGCCTTTGTACGACATTCTGTATGCGCACTTCATGGACCTGAAGCGCCTGGGGGACGCCGAGAATGTTTTGAAGCGCAAGATCGCAAACAACCCCAGGAACAGCTTCTTTGTAACCCAGCTCTGCCGGCATTATTGGCGCACAGGAAAACGCGAGCAAGCGATTCCATTGCTCGGCCAGATCTCTTTCCGGCCGCAAGAATATCCGGAAGGACATCTCGACGCCGGGAACTTTTACGCCGAACGCGGAGACTGGAGTGACGCGAGTAAAGAATACGAAGCCGGCATCCGGGCGAATCCAAAGAACAAGCTTGTTTATCAAAAGCGCCTCGCGACCGTGTTGCTGTCCGCCGGCCGGCGCGCGGAAGCCGAAAAAATACTGGATGATGTTTTAAAGGATCACCCTGAAGAGGATGACGCGCGGGCCTCCCGAGCAGTGTTGCGTATGGCGAGCGGTAAGTCTCAGGACCTCGACCAAGCCATCTCGGACCTCAAGCGCTTGGTTGAGCGACAACCTGGCAAGCTCAAAATTGCTTACGAGCTCGGTACAGCGTACGAGCGAAAAGGAGCCGATGAAGCGGCCAAAGCGCAGTACCTGGCTATTCTCCGGGTCAATAACGCCGATATTCCCACCCTGGATTCTCTCTCCCATCTGTACCTTCGGGAACAGCGGTTCGCGGATGCCCAACGATACTCGGACATGTGGCTGGCAATCGATCCTCGGAATCCGAGCGGCCGGCTGGTACACTCCGCCAGTCTCGCGGGCTTGGGCGATTATGGGCAAACACGGGCGATCCTGACGAGCCTGATTCACGATTATCCGAATCTGGAAGGCGCATATCTGCAACTGGGGCTGCTCGACATACAGGAGAAACACTACGACCAAGCCGAGGTAATCTTTCGCAAACACTATCATGCCGGCCAAGGCGACATTCGCCTTCTCAAAGGAATGCTGGAGATGTATGCGGCGCGGAGAGAGTGGGACAAGGGCATCGAGGTTTTAGAGAAAGAGATGGAGGCGTTCCCGCAGTCGCCCGAACTACACCGGTTGCTAGCTGAAACAGCGAGCCGGGCAGGCCGCCTTGATCTCGGAATCGAACAATATCAAAAACTTTTACAGATGCAATCCGCCGAAAGAGAGGTCCCGCTTCAACTCGGTTTGCTATATGACGCGCGGGGCCAGTTCAACCAGGCGCTGGCCCAATTTCAAGCGGCCCACCGCTTGAATCCTCAGGATCCGCTTCCCGCGGCTATGTTGGGGAAGGTTTTGGAGCAGACGGGCCGGCGCCAGGAAGCCATCGCCAGCTATCGCGAGAGTCTGCGTTTAGACCCAGAGAACACTTCCGTGATGAATAATCTGGCCTTCGCCCTGGTGGAGACCAATGGCGACCTAAACGAAGCTCTGCAAATGGCGCGGCAAGCTGTTCAGAAAAGCCCCGGCAACCTCGAATTCACCGATACGCTGGGCTGGGTCTATCTCAAGAAGAAGAATATCCCAAGCGCTTTAAAAGTCTTTCAGACCCTTCGCCAACGACAGCCGCAGAATGCCTCGTTCCGTATTCATCTTGCCATGGCATACCTCGAAAGCGGAGACGTAAACTCTGCAAATCGTGAACTTGGGGCCGCGCAGGAGTTACATCCTTCCGCCGAAGAGCATTCGCAGATTCAACATCTTCTGATGTTTCGGATGTGATTGGTTCACTGGTACTAGAGCGTACCGATGAAAAAACACACCCAGCCAGCGTTGACCCATCCAGAGGGGTCGCCTATTCTACATTTGCAATGAAATCCACCTTCACTTACTTACTCGCGCTTACAGCTCTGGCGATCACGCCGGTCTTTGCCGGGCCGGTCCCTATTACTCCGAGCCAGCTCGGCGTTCAGAACATTTCTAATCTCACGTCGAATCCTACCGGTGGAGGAATCTGCAATGTTATCCCAGGGTGTGGAGGCGCCTTCACCGCGACGATCGGACCGATGTCCAACGTTACCCTTTGGTGCGTGGATTCCCAGGAATTCGATCAACCGAGTTATACCGCCAACATCGTTTCACTGAATACGACAGCGGACACCGCCTTCGATGATGGAACTCAGGTTCGCTACGGGTCTGTAGGAAATGGTGGAGGTAGTTGGCTTTACAGTGTTAGTGGCGTGTCGAACTCCAACGATGCGCTGACCCGTTATAAACTCGCGGCCATACTGATCACCATGTACAACCCTCAGCAGGCCCCCGTTGACAATCCTAACAACGACGCCGTTCAGCAGGCCATCTGGCAGGTGATGGAGAACACGTCCATCGCGCCTGGGCAGTCGGGAACCAACGGCGAACCCAACCTGGGTGCTGCGAACAGTTTGATCGGTACCGCGGAGAGTATGCTGGCTTCCGGCTATAACTTCAGCGGATGGGCGGTGGCCAGCGGAGCCTACGTTCCAGGTAGCCCGATGGGAGCCCTTTCAGACAGCACCAGGATCCAGACTTATCTGGTTGAAGTTACGCCCGAGCCGCGCTTCTACGGCATCTTACTGGTTGGCTTACTAAGTCTGTGGGGGATGATTTATCGCCGGCGGGTGACGTCGTAAATTCTCGAGCGACCTCGCAAAAGTCTCTGGAAGGCCCGAGACCACTGCCTACCCGGTTTATTGACATTTAGGTTGGCAGTGATTAAATTCGATAAGGCGCAGGTCGGAGTTGCGCGGGTGCGATAGATGATTTGTAAGAAATGGATGAGTTGTAAGAAATGGATGAGTTGTAAGAAATGGATGAGTTGTAAGAACTGGATAGGATTGCTGGGCGTCTTGCTGGCAATTGGTTTTCTATCCGATTGCGGAAAAAGCGCGCCCGGTTATGTCGAGCGCGGCAACGCTCTATTCGATCAGGGCAAATTTTCCGAGGCGGAGCTGAACTATCGAAAGGCGCTACAGAAGGATTCAGGCTCAGCCGACGCATCCTACCACCTCGCTTTAGCCGTACTGAAGCAGAATAAGCATCCTCGACGCGTAAGCGGACCAGTTCGCTACGCCGTATGCCGGTTGAATACAACGTCATCAGGATGGTACGCGCTTGCAGATTGCCGGCGGCGTCGATCAGACGGGCAACTTCCTCCGCGCTTATCGATGCCTGTCCTCAATGCGGTCACCAGGCCATCTCCTACCGCCTCCTCGGGCCTTCGCTCCTCCATCGCCAGATAGGCCTTAATTCGAAGTCCCTCCAAGGATCGGGGGTCCTTCTGCAGCCATTCCGTGCTGAACGCGCTTCAGAAAGAAGCCCGAGATGGAGGCGACGCTGCAGAATGCTGATCACACCGATTTCCGCATGCAGGTGGGCGATCTCGCGGGGGCGAAGAATCAGCTCCTAGTCCCCAGCCGCATCAAGCCACTGCCGCGAATCATTAGCGCGCACAGATGATTGGGGTCGATCTCGAGCGCCGCGACCGCGTATTGCGTACGCTTCAGCTCCTGTTCCAGCCGGCCGAACGCCTCGGCTCGGATACAGATCTTAGCCCCGGCTCTCGTGCGTCGAGGCGTTTCCGATCAAGGCTAGCGACCATCCAGGAGTTGGCGCTCAATTCGCCAGCGCCGTCAGCGCTACTTCTTCACCCACGCGAGCCAGTTCACGAGCACGGTGAGGGGAGGCGTTTCGCCTTGGGCGCCGGCGGCGACGGGCATCAGGAAACGTTTGCCGCCAGAGGTAACGGCGTAGCCGAAGGCGCCGGTGTCACTTGCCGATGAGCGCGATTCAAACAGGGCTTGGGGAGTGCCACGATCAAAGGTCTGGGCGCCGGCTTTGATGTCCACGGCCATCAGCTTCCGGTCCGCGGCGATGTAGAACAACTCCTTGCCATCGCCGCGCCAACGGGGTTGCGTTCCTCCCGAGGTCGATATCTGCCATTTTCCGGTGAGGGGTTTGTCCCAGCCGGGGCCGAAGGGTTGGACATAGACCTGAAAGGTTCCAGATTCATTCGATACGTATGCCAGCCAGCGGTTGTCCGGCGACAACTGGCCTTGTGTCTCCGAGTACTGTGTCTGGAGCAGTGGAATGGGTTTACTGTCGCTTGGTTTGGAAGCACCAGCCATGGGTAAAGCCCACAGATTGCGGTCTGTCTTTCCGCCTTGATTTTCGAAGATAAGGAACGTGCCATCGCGAGACCAGTCCTTGGGGAATTTCGATTGCTTAGACTCAAACAGAAGTTCGTCCTGCCCGGAGCCGCTGGAGGTTCGTTGGTAGAGATTGAAGATGCCGCCCTGAGCGCGCGCAAACGCAACCTTGCTGCCGTCCGGAGACCAAACCGGATCGGAATTTGGGGATGGGTCGAAACTGAGGCGCGTCTCTGTACCGCTGTGCTCCATATCGGTGATCCACAAATCGCTGTTGTTTCGGTCGGCGAGGCGTTCGATCACCACGCGCTTGCCTTCGGGCGACAAGGCAATGGAAAAGCGGCTCGGCACTGTGCCGCCGACCGTCCCGGCCTCTTTTCCGCTGCGGTCGAACCAAACGTGCTGGTTGCCTCCCGCGCGGCCTCCAGATCGGAAGATCAGAAGGCCGTTGGCGGCGACGGTGAATAAATAGTTGCCACTTGTGGCGCCGCTCGAAACCCGTTCGGCGACGGGGAACAGATCGCCTTTCGGATCTAGACTTTGGGGATCGACGGGCTGGACCATCAGAGTCCCCTGGCGGACGAACAGCAGGTGGCCGAGTGGATTGCCGGGGGAGGGCGGCAGATAGCCGGGCTTGGATTCGTCCGGGACCAGCTGGCGCCCGTTGGGGTTGTCCCCTCTTCCGGGAGGGTCCCCCCTGCCGGGAGAGTCCAATGAAGCCAGGCGGATTCCGTCGTCTTTCCCGCCATCGGACCCGAGGTTTGCCAGGTAGAGAAAGTGGCGGCCATCGGGCAAGAACAGGGGCCAGCGATGGGTGCCCGGGCCCTCGTTCCTGGTGAGCGCGACCGGCACGCCTCCGCCGGCGGGGACGCGGCTCAGGCCGTTGTTGCCGTTGGACGGCGCGAACACGATGACGTTGTCACGGCCCCACGCGCCGCCGCGGGAGTTGGGGGCGTCGCACAGGGTTTGCGCCGGCCCGCCAGTCAATGGGATCTTCAGGAGCTTATCCTGGGCGAAGAAAGCGATGTAGCGGCTGTCCGGGGACCAGAAGGGATGGGTCGCGTTTTCCGTTCCCGGCAGGGCCCGAGTCTCAAGAGAATCGAGCGAGCGCACCCACAGGCCCGGGTCGTCTTGGCCCGAGGTATTGATGACCAAGTGACGGCCATCGGGCGAGACTGCCATGTTGGATATGTTCGAGGTTGGAGGGGCCAGGGTGTACTGAAGGACCTGGTGCTCCAGCGGCTGCTCGCGGAAGTGGAAGAAGGCGAGCGCGGCGAGCGCGAGTGTCATCACTCCCGCCACGGCCCACGCTACCCAACCTAGCCGCGACCGTGAGGGAGCGGTTGCGGCGGGTGGAGCGGACGCCTCCTCCAACAGCAGGTCCAGATCCCCGATGTCGCGCAGCCGCTTCTTCAGGTCTTTTTCCAGGCACCGTTCGAGCAGCCGCCGGACGTTCGCCGGAACGCCGTTCAGGTCAGGCTGGTCCTTCACTACGGAAGCCAGAGTCTCGGTGAGATCCTCACCCTCGAACAGCCGCTTGCCGGTTATGATCTCGTGCAGCACAACGCCGAAGGCCCAAATGTCGGTGCGCTTGTCTATTACTTTGCCGCGCGCCTGTTCGGGGGACATGTACGCGGCGGCGCCCAGGATCATTCCCGCCTGCGTCATGTGCATCGATAGCGTCGGCGAGATGGTCGGATTTGAGCCCGGGGTTGCAGCGGAGTTCGTGTCCACCGATTTGGCCAGGCCGAAGTCGAGAATCTTGACCACGCCGTTTGGGGTGAGCTTGATGTTCGCCGGCTTCAGGTCACGATGGATAATGCCCTTCTCGTGCGCCGCTTCGAGACCCGCGGCGATCTGGCGCGCGATGCCGAGCGCCTCATCGACAGGCAGAGGACCTTTCAGGTCGGCGCCGTCGATCAACTCCATCACCAGCGCGCCCTGCTCGATGCCGTAGACGGTGGCGATATTGGGATGATTCAACGCCGCGAGCATTTGCGCTTCACGCTCGAAGCGCGCCATATACTGCGCGTCGCTGGCCAGCGCCGCGGGCAGCACTTTGATGGCGACGTCGCGGTTCAGCTTGGCATCGCGGGCGCGGTACACCTCGCCGATGCCGCCCGCCCCGATTGGTGCAAGAATCTCATACGGGCCGAGTTTGTCGCCGGAGGAAAGTGGCACTTTAGGGAATCAGTTCAGTTTACTCGATAGGTCCTGGATTACGGCGCATCTGGAAGCTATCCATCAAGAGGCTACCAAATCCAGCTCCCGGATCGGACCGGCTTCCAGAATCGGCCTTCCGCACGCCAGTGTTTATCGGCGCCCGCCCACTGGACAAAAAGTGGGCTTCTCGTACAGTGGCTCCAAAGCGTATCACGCAGCCTGCTGCCGACGAATCTGCCGCTGCTTTCGCGCCGCCTCCAACTTCCGATCCCGCTCGGCGTGGATCTCCTGCTGCCGCCCGGCAAGCATGTCCTTCGGCGTGATGCAGCCAACCGCGCTGTTCAGATGGACATTGTTGTAATGCTGGACGTAGCCCTCCACCAGACGCCGTGCATCGTCCAGCGACAGCGGCGTTCCCGGCCGGATGCACTCTCCCTTGAGCGATTTGTGCCAGCGTTCGATCTTTCCGTTCGATTGAGGATAGTAGGGCGAAGTTCTGACGTGGGTCATGCCCGAGATCCGAATGAACTCCTTCAAGTCCTTGGCGATGAATTGTGGCCCGTTGTCGGAGATGATCCGGGGCCGCGCCTCCGGGTACTTCTCCTTGGCTGCCTGTAGGATGATCTCGATGTCCGCCTCGATCATCGACTCCCGCAGATCCCAGTTGACGATGTATCGGCTACAGCCATCGAGAACGCTGCACAGGTAATAAAACGTCCCGCTGATATTGATGTACGACACATCAATGTGCCAGTGCTGATGAGCGGCCAGCGGCTGCTCGAAGCCCGTGCCCTTCTTCGACGGCTTGCCGTTCCACTTCGACAACAGTCCCGCTTGCCCCAGCACCCGCCAGACACTGGTCGGACTCACCGCCGCAATGTCGGCGTCCAGCATCATAAACGTCAGGCGCCGATAGCCTTCCAGCGGGTTCTTCAATTGGAAGCCGATGATCGCCTGCTTCTCCCAATCGTCCAGCCAGAAATCGCGGGGAACCCAGCCGTTGTGCTCGTTCACCTTGCCGTAGCGTTCCCGCCAGTCGTAGAACTTGCTGGCAGCGATGTCGAGCCACACGATAAACCGCCCGGCGCCGATCTCGGTCTTCTCCGACCAGCGCCGGACAAAGTCAACGATCTGATCCCGCGTATCGTGCAGAACCCAGACCCCGGTCAGAGTTCCCCAAGCGTTTTTTTTAGCGCGACGTGCTCCGCCATCAATTCGGCCAGGACCTCATCTTTGGTCCGAATCTTCTTCTCAAGGTAGTCGATTCGTTCCTGCTCGGCGGAATGGTTGGGCCGCCCTTTCGGCTGAAAGGCAGCCGTTCCGTTCTCGAAGAACTCCTTCTGCCAGCGGTAGAATACCGTCGGCTGGAGGCCGTGCTTGTCACATAGTTCTGAGATCGGAACCTGCTCCAACAGATGCCGCCTCAGAATGGCGACTTTCTCTTCCGGCGTACAGTGCTTCCGTTGCTTCTTCATGCGTTTCGCTCCAGTATCTTAATGGGGGAACGCTTTCTCCATTTCCAGCTGAACCGGAACACCAACACCTCCGAGAGTTTCAATTCTTCAATCGCCACGAGGCGGATTCCAGGCCTGTAGCGCGTGCTGCAGATCAGAAAGCCTGACACCTGAGCAGCAACGTGAGCGTTGCCGCCATTCATTACGAGCTTCGCTCCACAACACGCTGAGCGATCCGGGGGAGTACTAGTACGAAATCGGTGCGGTTTGAGTACTAGTACGATCTAGTCCGATTGCACGGCATTTTCAGTGATTTTTCGCAGAGAAATAGAGTAAGCTAAGGCTCTAACGAATTGCGGAAAACTTGGAAGAGTACGGTCCAGTGATCACCGTTCCCGGCCCATGTCTGGCAATTTCCGCTGTGAGACGAAAGCTGTTTCAAGGAGAGTAGTTTTTGTTTCTGATATTCACTCTCGGTGGCATATCCATCGTTTTGGCGCTCATTCTGACGCCACTTGTTCGCGACTACCTGGGGAAGTTCGGCTTCCTCGATCATCCCGACGGCGGCCGGAAGCAGCACGCAACTGCTCTGCCGCGCGTAGGTGGAATTGCCATTGTCCTTTCCTATGCCGCGACCTTCGCGATCGCGCTCGCATTGCCCTTCAGTTACACCAACCTGCTGCATAAAGCCCTGCCCGATATCCTGCGGCTCAGCCTGGTTGGCGCAGTAGTTTTCTTCACAGGTGTGGTCGACGACCTGATCGGATTGAAGGCCAAAGAGAAGCTCATCGGAATCGTCGGAGCCAGCATGCTGGCGTTCTGGGGCGGAATACGCGTCGATATACATTTCTTGCATTTTCTTCCGCAATGGCCGTGGTTGGGTTTCGCGATCACCGTTCTTTGGCTGGTGGGCTGCACCAACGCATTTAATTTGATCGACGGAATGGACGGCTTGGCCGCCGGGGTCGGCTTGGTGGCGGCGATTACCATGTTGGTGGCTGCGCTCACGCAGGGGAATCTTCCTCTGGCTTTGGCCACCATGCCGCTGGTCGGGTGTCTGCTGGGCTTCCTGCGCTATAACTTCAATCCAGCATCGGTTTTCTTAGGGGACAGCGGCAGCCTGTTAATCGGATTTCTGATGGGGTGTTTCGGCGCGCTGTGGAGCGAGAAGTCCGTCACGCTGGTCGCGATGACGGTTCCGGTTTTGGCAGTTTCCATCCCGTTGTTGGATGTCTTGCTTTCGATCGTACGGCGCTATCTGCGCAACCGTCCCATTTTTCAAGGCGACCGTGGACATATTCACCACAAGCTATTAGACCGGGGCTTCACCACCAAAGGAGCCGTACTGACCATCTACGGATTGTGCAGCTTGCTGGCGGTGTTGTCTTTGGTGGCGAGCGCGCTCCACAACCAGTTCAGCGGATTGATTGTGATGGTGATCTGTGGAGGAGCTTGGGTAGGAATCCGGCACTTGGACTATGCTGAATTCGCCATGGCCGGCAAGATGTTCCTGGGCGGAAAATTCCGCAGCATCATCGATCTGGAGACCCGGCTGCTGAATTTCGAGTCGTCGCTTGCAACGGCCGGAAATCTGGAGGATTGCTGGTCTAAGCTTCTGGACGGCACGCGTGAGTTTGGATTTCAAGGCGTGCGCCTGAGCCTCTACGGGCGAGTCTTCGAAGATCTCGGCCCGCGGGATGGTCATCCGATTTGGCAATTGAGGATCCCCCTTCCCGACGCCCACTATGTCAATTTCTTTCGCGATTTCAATGCAGAAATGAGTCCGCTGATTTTGAGTGCGTTTGTAGGCTCGGTTGAGCGGGGCCTTAAGAGCTCGTTGGAGCGGGGCCTGATCAGCAAGGCTCCCAGCCATGCGCCACAGTTGGTTCGAGTGCCGGTAGCCGCCCAACTGTTTTATACTGCCAGCGCTGGGACGGGAGTTGAGGTCGCTGGCGCTAACGGCGACTAATCACATCCGCCCCCCGCCCCTCAGGCTCACCGATCCAACGAAAAAGTTACACCCGACCAGCAACTATGGTTTGGCGACCTGCCGGCTGCGCTCCAGCCGGGAGCGTCTCGCCTGGAAAGCGGCAGTCACAGACGCCATTTCCGGACCCGTTAGTACCGAAGGATCGCAGGCCGGAAGGCCTCGCTTGCAGGCCTCCACATTACGCAATCGAAACGCGGACCGTGCGGCGTTAAAGTCGGCTTCGTTGAGCTCCAATGGTTCGCACGTCGCTAGCCCGTTCAGGCAACTGGCCCGTCTTCGGCGCTCCAGTTCCGCCCGGACGGCTTTCGCTTCGGATTCGGTCAGCACTAACGGATTGCATGTGGATGAGCCATCCAGGCAGCGGTCCCGGTTGCGGCTGAGCGAGGTGGCCTGAACGGAGGCTGCTTCGGTGGGTGTCAGACGCAATGGGTCACAAGCAGATGATCCGCTCAGACACCGATCCAGGTTGCGACGAGCGGCGGAAGCGCCGACTGTCCCCTTTTGAGCCTGAGTTAGCCCTATTGGGTCGCAAGTAGGAGAGCCGGCTAGACATTTTTCGAAGTTCCGCCGGGCAGCGGCCGCCTGTATCGCCGCAACGTCCTTTTTGTCGAGCATAAGCGGATTGCAAGCGGCTGAGCCGTTCGTACACTTGTCGAGGTTGCGCCGGTATCGGGCGGTTTGAACCGCACTGGCTTC
>Ga0210386_10000215_pt1 | contig 51731 bp, 37 predicted proteins | sample IncBWH32OmetaG_FD_160091 | JGI IMG/M metagenome (GOLD analysis project Ga0210386, IMG submission 160091) | Forest soil microbial communities from Barre Woods Harvard Forest LTER site, Petersham, Massachusetts, United States - Inc-BW-H-32-O ...
CAGCCAGCTTTCCAAGGTGAGAGAATAGGCAGCTATGAAAGCGTCGCATCTGCTTGCGCTGACGGCTGCCTGTTTTTGCATCATTCCGGCGATTTCTATTCGTTCTTCCGCGGACACTACCGCCAAACCGGGCAACGTGACCGAGGCCCGAGTGATTGCCGAAGCGTCGGAGGGCAGCAACTGGCTGGTGGGCGGACGCACCTTCGACGAGCAACATTTCACTCCGCTCAAACAGGTCACCGACCAGAACATCGGTAACCTTGGCCTGGCATGGGCCACCGATATTGAGAGCGCTATGGGCCTCGCCACCGAGCCGATCGTCGTCGACGGCGTCATCTACATCAGCGCTCCGCAGTCGCGAGTTTACGCGGTCGACGCTCTTTCGGGAAAAGTCCTGTGGAAGTTCGACCCCCAGGTTCGGCTGGACAGGATGCGGAATTCGTGGGCCGCGCACAGTAATCGCGGATTGGCGGTCTGGGCAGGTAAGGTTTACGTCGGCACGGGCGATTGCCGTCTGGTGACCATCGATGCCGCCAGCGGAACGAAAACCTGGGAGTCGCCTGTCTGCGATGGAGCGCAAACCGGAATCACGGGAGCGCCGCACGTCGGCAATGGCAAAGTATTCATCGGCTACAACGGCTCGGATACGGGCGTGCGTGGATCGCTGGTTGCGTTCGATGCTTCAACCGGCAAGGAAGCCTGGCGCTTCTGGACTGTTCCCGGAAATCCGGCGAAGGGATTCGAATCCAAAGCGCTCGAAATGGCCGCCAAGACATGGTCGGGCGATGCTTGGTGGGAGATCGGCGGCGGCGATGTTTGGGACCCGATCACCTATGACCCGATGACCGGATTCGTAATTTTCGGTACGGCCGGGGCTGAACCGGAATCGCTTTTCGGCGACAAGGCCGACAGGAGAGTCGGTGGCGACAGACTCTTTTCGGGAAGCGTGATCGCGGTGAAAGCGTCCACTGGCGAATATGTTTGGCATTACCAGACCAGCGCGCCGGATCTCCATACCGAAAACATGCATATCCTGATTGCCGATGCGAGCATCGCCGGCGCGAAGCGGCGCGTAGCGATCACCGCGCCGAAAAACGGATTTGTCTACGTGCTCGACGTCAAGACCGGGCAATTGCTCGAAGCCAAGCCAATCGCCAAAGTGTCGTGGGCGAGTTCTATCGATCTCAAGACTGGCCGGGCAGTAGAAATACCTCGGCCGGCAACCGGCCGCCGTCCGCCAAGCGGCGGTCACAACTGGTGGCCTATGAGCTACAGTCCGCTCACCGGTCTGGTCTATCTTCCAACACATGATCCTAAGGAACATCCCTTGGCGCCGGACGAGTTTCCAGAAGAGGGGAAGCTGGTGGCCTGGGATCCGGCGGAGCAATCGATTCGCTGGACAGTAGAGGAGTCGATCGCCACCAACAGCGCTGTGCTGTCAACTGCCGGCAATCTGGTTTTTCAAGGCCAGGGCACCGGCGAATTTGCGGCCTACTCCGCCGACACGGGGCATAAGGTGTGGTCGATCAAGACCGGCTCGGCCATTCACTCGGTACCCGTCAGCTTTGCCGTCCGAGGCGAGCAGTATATTCTCGTCCCGGTTGGGTGGGGTTCTGGATCGAGACTGTTCAGCCGCGGTAGCTCCATGGCGACGCCCGAAGCGAAAAGAGGACCGGCGCGCCTGCTGGCTTTCAAACTGGGAGCGAAGACGCCCTTTCCGTTAGTCAGCGCCAGGATACCGCCGGTTCCGCGGCCACCCGATCAAACCTTTAGCAAGGAGACGATTCAGTTAGGCGCATCGCTTTTCAGCAAACACATCTGCTTCGATTGTCATGGCCCGGGCGCGGACGGTAGCGGCGCGTTTACAGAAGATGGGGCAATACCCGACCTGCGCTACTTGCCCACCGAGTCTCATCGCCTGTGGGATGCCACAGTCCTGGGTGGAAGTCATCAGAAGAATGGCATGCCGGGCTTTGGAAACCCACCGGGCTTTCCGATCGTAATGCGAAAAATGACGGCGCAGGAGTCCGAGGCGATCCACGCTTATGTGATCGAGCAATCCTGGAAGGCTTACAACGCGGAACAAAACAATGCTCATCAGTGACCGCTAAGGCCGCCTCTTTAAATGTAGGCCTTGAGCGGATGATGAGTCATGCTCTTGGTCTCGAGCGACGTCAGAATCATTCCCGGATGAATCGGCGTGCGCCGCAAATAGTCATGGCCGACAGCATCGGCGAGGGCGCAGAAAATCGCCGCCGCTCCAGCCGATACCGCCACTTCCCCAACACCTTTTGCTCCTACCGGCGTCTGCGGATCGGGTAGATTCACCGCGTCCCACTGCATGTCCAGCGGGATGTCGAGTATGGTCGGCGGCTTGGTGTGATGAAAGCGGCGCGCGACCGCTTGCCCGTATTGCGGATCGTAAATCAGACTCTGGGAGCGCACATGCCCCAGGCCCTGGATGGCGCCCCCATGCAACTGGCCGCCCAGCGCGCGAGGATGCATCACCGTGCCGACATCTCCGACAGCCAGGTAATCGAGCACGACGTATTTGCCGGTCTCGATATCCACTTCCACGTCCGCGAATCCAGCCACGAACGAAAAGGTCGTGCCTTTATGCGGGAATTCGTCCTTGGCGACGCCCACCAGTCCTTGCCCGGCCAGCGCCGCCGTCGACGCCTTGGTCATCGCGTTCACTTGTTTGGGCGCTTCGTGCCCATCGTACTTGCCACCCAACTGGATCGCATACTCGGCCGCCTTCCCCACCGCCATTCCGCCGCTCGGGTTGCCGCGAGGATAGACTCGCCCGTTGCCCACGTCATAATGCTCGGGTTGGCCGCCCAGCTTCTTAGCCGCGATTTCCTGGAGTTTCGCCTTGGCGTCCAGCGCCGCCGCATGGTTGGCCCGGCTATGTGCGTGAGTGGTCTGGCTGCCATCCTGCGTCGAGCTCCACGGCACACTCTTGGCCGTGCTGCCCCACACAACCTCGACCTGCTCCCATGGCATTCCCAATGCTTCGGCCGCGACTCGCGCCGTATCCGATACCGAATGAGTCCCCAGATTTCCGATACCCTGGTGCACATACAGCTTGCCATCCGGCTTGATCACCAGCAGACCGTCAAACCCGTTGCTGCCCGAGAAGAAAGCTCCAACAGCTACCGATACGCCACGTACCTTGGTGCCGCTGCGCTGGCCGCTGCGCTTCTTGCGCTCGTCCCACTTGAACAGTTCGGCGCCCCGGTCCAGAACCTCTCGCACCTTGGCGCTAGTAGCGGTGTCTTGCGGCTGGCCTTTCTTTTCCGGGAAACCCCAGGGCGAGTTGTCGACGGGCGCATTGATCTTCCGAATTTGCACCCGATCGATGCCAAGCTGCGCTGCCGCCTTGTCCATCAACGGCTCGAACATGGCCACCGCTTGCAAACCGCCCGGACACCGCTGCGACGTGCGCGGAGCGGTATTGGTCGCCACCGAAAGCGCACGCAGCCGGACCGCTTGCGGCTGATATAGCAGCGATGCGATCATGGACGCAATCTGCGCGTCGCCTTGCTGCGTGTAAGGGCCCGCATCCTCGATGATGAGCAGATCCATCGCGGTCATTCGACCATCTTTGCGAAATCCCAGCTTGGCGCGCGCTTGGAAACCCGGCCTCACCCGCCCGATGAAGGATTCCTCTTCCCGCGAAATCCGCATCATGACCGGCCGGTTGGTTTTCTTCGAAAGCAGCGCCGGAACGGCCATGATCTGCGAGCCAGTGATCTTGCCTCCGAATCCGCCGCCGCAATACTCACCTACGAAATTCACCTGCGATTCCGGTATTCCTACCCATCGCGCCACAGCCGCAACACTCTGGGCCAAACTTTGCGTCGACCCGTACAGGTACAGCTTTCCGTTCTGCCAATATGCCATCGCCGAGCGCGGCTCGAGCGGTGCATGGCTGGTGGACTGTTGGAACAGCGTCTCGTCCATGATGTAGTCGGCCGCTTTGAACGCGGCGTCGATGTCGCCAAAGGACGCTTCCTCGCCCACTTCCCCGCCCCACGGCAGCCGCCCCTTGCCGACTTCATCGAAGTCCTTAGCCGTCCACTTGATAGTTTTGATTTTCGTGTTCTGATAAAAGACGTTGCCGTCGGCACGGGCATTCCGCCCGTTTGGACGCAAGCTGTCCAGCGGATCGATGACGAAGGGGAGCGGCTCGAAATTCACTTCCACCTTCTCGATCGCCTCCGCCGCGGTCCATTCGTCCACGGCCGCGATGGCGAAAATCGGCTCACCAGCATACAGTGGTTCGTTGGTCAGAGCCAGTTCCGGCCGCCCGATCGGAGTTGGATCTTCCGGGCCAGGCTTAGCGTTGGGCACCTCGTCAGCCGTGAGGATCGCAACTACGCCCGGCATCGCAAGCGCCCTCGACGCATCGAGCCGGCGGATGCGCGCGTGCGGCATCGGACTCAGCGCCAGCTTGGCGAATAGCATCCCGTCCGCGCGAAAGTCCTCGGCGTATTTGGACTGCCCCAGCACTTTGGCCACGATGTCAGGCGTTTGATAATCGTGCCCGATCAGTTTGTAGTTGGAACCTTTGGTTGTAGACATGTTACACCTGCTCCATCGATTTGGTGGCCCGCAGCATGGATCGCAAAATCTTGTTGTAGTCGCAGCAGCGGCATAGATTGCCCGAAATCCCGTGCGCCAGTTCCGTGCGCGTCGGTTTCGGGTTGGTTTTAAGGTAGCCGACCGTCGCCATAATAAACCCCGACATGCAGAAGGCACACTGGAATCCCTGTTCATCCACCACCGCTTGTTGCACCGGATGCAGCTTGCCGTTTGGCTCCGCCAAGCCTTCGATGGTCGTCACTTTACTCTGCCGGACTGTATGTGTGAGGACGGAACATGAATATCTCGGCACGTCGTCGATCAGCACAGTGCACGCGCCGCACTCCGCGCGATCGCAGCCGAGTTTGGTTCCCGTGAGCCCCAGCTTGTAGCGCAGCGTCATCGCCAGACTTTCCTGCTTCAACACGTCCACTCGACGCATCTGCCCGTTTACATTTAGGGTCACCAGGCGCTCCACTGACCCGGCTGCCGGCGCCGCCCAGGAAGTTTCCCGAAACAAATAGCTGGCTGACGCCGCTACAGCGCCCCCAGCGATGATGCTCTTGATGAACTGCCGTCTGGCAAGCAAGCGCTGAGATTCCTGTTCCGGCATACCCTACCTCCTCTGCGTCAAAGATCTTTCAATATCGCAGGTTAGTTAATTGTATCCCCCGTTGGAGCACAGAGGCGTGGCGGTAGTGTCGGGCTTGTTGGCGTAGAGCCCCGGCTTGTTGGACGAAACTTTGCGATTTGGTGGACCTGGCCGGGTTCGAACCGACGACCTCTTCCATGCCATTTAGGAAATATCAATCACTTTCAGGCATTTCCACCAGAAACAAAAGACTTAGCACGAGGCCCCGTGGACTCCGGTGGACGCCACGGGGGCGGCTTTTCGGCGTCTGGACTCCAGGACTCCACAAGTGGCTGGCGTGCTTTCCTGCGCGCGCGGTTGCAGGCCGCTCTATTTGTTGTCTGCCGAAGGAGACAACAATCGGATTCCATATAAGGAGGATGCCCATGTGGGATGCAAGAGGCAGGAAACTCGAATCAATTCGGGGGAGACGAAGCAGTTGTGTGGCGCGGCGGTTCGATTTCTTTTACTGCACCACCGCTGTCTGCTTCTCGCCAACGCTGGCCAGGCGCTCCTGGATCAGTCGCGTGAGTTCTTCCTGGCGGGTCAGTTGGATCTTCGTGTATTCCTCGGTCATACGGACGGTGCTGTGGCCGGCGATCTTTGACGCCTCAATGCTCGACGTCCGCCCGCTTTAGAGCTTGCCGTACGCCGGAATCCCACAGCGGGAGGCCGCTGCCGTCCGTCCGGACGAGGACCCAGTTGTCCGCTTTCGCGTTATCCGCCACGGCCTTCGCGCGGTAGCGGTCGCCCAGGTATCCCAACGTGAGCGGTCGTTTGCTGGTCTTCGACTTCGGATCGTCTATGTCGCCGCGCCAATAGCGCTGCGCGATGCGTAGGATACCAGTCTGGAGATCCACGTGGCACCACTTGAGCCCCAGAATTTCGGAGATCGGCACCGGTGGCGATTGCGGTTTCAAGCACGAGCAGGTTCGGATCGCTCAGCCGCGCCAGCACCTTTACGGTCTCCTCTTCCGTCAGAATCCGTTCGGGCCTCACACTCCACTTCTCCCCGATCTTGACGCGGGAAATCGGATTGCGCCGTCTCTCGGGCCAGTAGCCCCATTCCTCGGCTTTGGTGTAAATGCCGGACATTATGCCGCGCAGGTCTTTCATCATGTGCCAGGAGTCGCAGGTCTTGAAAAGCCACTGCTGAACCTCATCGGGTTTGATCTCGCACAAACGCCGGTCGCCCCACTGTGGGACGATGCGCTGCTCGAGGTGGATGATGTACTTGTCGCGCGTCGGCTTCGCCAGCAGGAATCGCCCGGCGGCTTCCGCTTCAACGTGCGCGGCCCTGTATTTTTCGACCATCTTGCTGAACAGAGCCAATCCGTCAACGACCTTCTCCTGAATGGTGGGCCTGTTGATCGTCGCTACGAATTTGTCGCGCGCAACTTCCGCCTGCTTCTTCGAGAGCCTATCGTCGCCCTTGCTCGGGCCGACGGTGTGGAACTTCGAAACGACTCGGATCGATCTTCCAGACAAGGCATTACGCTGCTACGGGTAAAGCCGGCTTAACCAGGCTATACGAGGATCACGACTTAGATGACAGCTCGCGAGCTTCAACCCGGTAGCGGTATTTGTCAATGCGCAAGCTCTTGATCTTGTATTCCAGTGTCGTCCTCGGAACTCCCAGCCTCCTGGCAGCTCCATCCGGACCCGAAGTGCGGCCACGGGTTTCCGCAAGCGCTGCTTCTATGAGTTCTCGTTCCCGGCTAATCAGAGACGGCTGCAGGCCGATCAAAGGCTCAAGTTCCGGCTGCAACCACGCCTTTTCCACAAAAAACGTGTCCGAGTCGCAAAGGATCATGGCTCGTTCGATGACATTTTGAAGCTCCCGGACATTGCCAGGCCAGTGATAGCCCTCTAGAAGCTCCACTGTGCGCTTTTCTACCCTTCGAATCCTTTTGCCCTCTTTAGCAGCGTAGCGTTCGATGAAATACTTGGCGAGCAATATAATGTCTTCCGCGCGCTCGCGCAGAGGCGGGACATGGATTGGAAAGACGTTCAACCGATAGAACAGATCCAGACGAAACTTCCCGGAACGAACTGCCGCTGGCAGATCGCAGTTTGTAGCGGCAATTACCCGCACGTCGACTGGAATGCTTTGAGTGCCTCCAACGCGCTCGAACTCGCGTTCCTGAAGCACGCGCAACAAGGCAACCTGGGTTTCGCTCGGCATCTCTCCGATCTCATCGAGAAACATCGTCCCGTGGTTCGCCACTTCGAAGCGCCCGGCATGGCGCTGGTTGGCGCCGGTGAAGGCGCCTCTCTCGTAGCCGAAGAGCTCGGCCGCAATCAGCGACGGGGGAGTGACAGCGCAATTCATTTTTGTGAAAACCGACCGGGATCTGCGCGATCTCTTGTGAATCGCGCGAGCGATCAACTCTTTTCCCGTGCCACTCTCGCCGGTGATCAGAACAGTGGCATCGCAAGGACCAACTCTCATCACCTGCGTGGTCACGCGGCAGATCGCCTCGGAAGAACCGACCATCTCCTCGAACATGGACGTCGACAGAACTTCGTCGCGAAGGTCCAGCTTTCCCTCGTCCAGCTCCCAGATTTTCGCCAACGGCGCATCCTCGATTTCAATGGGTACGCTCTGGTTGACTGCGAGCGCTTCTCCTAGCCAGCTTGTGTGTGCCGCCATACCTGATTCCTTTCGTCCGCTATATTTTCGACGATCACGTGTCCAGAGCTCTGCTTGGATAACTTCCACGTTTTTGACTCGTGATCCCTCAAGCGGCTCGACCGAGCAGGTCGCCGCTTGGCGCTTGAATCTCTTCAAGATTGCCGTCTAAGGCTTCCTGGCACCGTATACAGAATTGAGCCCACGGCACGGCGGCAAGCCGTTTCGGGTGGATGTTTTCACCACACCCCTGGCATATCCCGAAGCTGCCGTGCTCGATAAGGCGAAGGGCCGCGCAAGCGTTTCGGAGTTGGTTAAATTCACGATCGAGGTTACAAACTGCGAGTGCGCGTTGTGAAGCCGCCTCGATCTCGTCCAGTTGATCGGCGCTCCGCTCAACCGCGATCCCCTCGCGGTGGCGAGTGAAGCGCTCCAGTTCAGCCACCTTTGCCGTTAGAATCCCTCGAAAGCGGTTCGCTTCAATCTTGGTCATTAGTCTCTCCTCTAACTCATGAACTGATTGTGGAACCTTTCCCGTCGGCCGCCAACCCGAATTCGAGCCGGACAGTTGCCTGCATAGTTAAGCGAAGAGTAACTCTTTAGGGGGAATTGAGCGTATCCCGAATCAGGCGGTTTCTTCCGATCAGGCGGGCATCGACGGAGAAAGCTCCAGGCCGGAGCATCGCCACGCGGCGCCAATTGTCCCGATTTAGACGGAGTCGTCGTGCGTTTCGCTGCGATCCCCGATATCGAAGACCTTTCTTCCGAAACGGCGAGCGTCAATCGACCATGCGCCGGGTCCGAGCATTGCCACGCTGGCGCTCAGCGCGGCTAATAGAATGTGGATCCACTGTTCACCGGTCGGCAAGCCGGCTGAGAAAGCGATCCACAGCTCGTAGATTGCAATCACCACTGCTGTAAACTGTGTCCACAACCCAGAAAGCAGGACCAACGCCGCCATTCCTGTGACCACGTCCGATAAAACTCCCGATAAAACGAAGGTGGCACCCGCGATCGAGCGATACAGGTCTGCTACTGCCCAATAGATTAAGGGCAAGCTCACGCTAGCACGTAGTAGCAAGAGACCGGAGCCCGGCCAGCCATCGGGAAAGGTTGAGAATCGACGCTGCAGAGGTTCCCTTTTTGATCGTACGCAGTCGCACGATGTTTCGGTACCCTGCAAAGATAATTCCGCACCCCTCTTTTGAGGCTAAAGGTCGCGAGGCTAAAGTCCGATGATTCCGCGCTTTAGCCCGATCGTCACGGCGTGCGTCCGGTCATTGGCGCCGAGCTTGGCCAGAATGCTTCTGACGTAGCTTTTGACACTCTCCTCGCTGACGGAAAGCTGAGCCGCGATTTCCTTGTTGGCGTTCCCGCCCGCAATCAGTGTCAGTACGCTGATTTCCTTTGGGCTCAACGCACTATCGGTGACATGTTCGGCGAGGGCCGCCCCAACTTCAGGGCTCAGGCGCTTTTGCCCGGCGTGTACCGCCCGAATCGTGTCCAGCAGCTCCTTTCGCAAGGAACCTTTCAGCAGATACGCCTGCGCGCCGGCCTTTAGCGCGCGGACCACTTGGGCGTCGCCCTCATAGGTCGTCAATACAATGATCCGCGCCTCTGGAAACTCTTCGCGAATCGAGCCGATCGCGTCGATGCCGTTCATGTTCGGCATCTGCAGGTCCATCAGCGTAACATCGGGCTGATGCTTGCGGTACTGTTCCACCGCCTCCTGCCCATCGGACGCTTCCGCGATCAGGTTCATATCAGGCTGCGTCGCGATCAGGCGAACGATACCGTCGCGGACAATCGGGTGGTCGTCTACGCTGAGGAGCCGGATCACAAGCTCACCCTGTCTTTCGGTGAAATAGCCGCCAGCCTGGCGCGCCGGATGTTTTATTGTAAGCAATCGAGCCTTTGACGCTCAATTCGATTTCGGTCCCGGCTTCCGGCACGCTCGAAATGGTCAACTGCGAGCCAATTTGCTTCGCACGCTCCCGCATACCCGTCAAACCGAAGTGTCCGGAGCGGCCTCCGTCCAGCACTTTCGGAGGGATCCCTGTGCCGTCATCTCGAATCCGCAAACGGAACAGCCGCTCGCCGAACGTGATTTCCGCTTCAATATGGATTGCGCCGGAGTGCGCGAAAGCGTTTCGCAGCGCCTCACGAGCAATGCGATAGATCTCATCTCGAATGATCGGCTGCAGCTCCCGCCCGGGGCCCTCTATCACCAAACGGAAGCTCGCGATATGACCGGTTGCCAACTCTTGCCCCAAGGCGCGCAATGCCCCCGCCAGGTCATTCATATTTGCGGTAGGCGAGCGTAAATCGTGCACGGCATTCCGCGCTTCCACGATCGTCTGGTCCCCGGTTTCCAGGGTCTCCTCCAGTTCTTGCTTTGCCTTTCCTGGAGGAAGCATCTCGTCTACTACCTGAAGACGGAGCATCAATCCCTGAAAACTCTGCAACAGCGTGTCATGCAGGTCGCGCGCGACACGCACGCGCTCATTGACACGCCCTTCCATGTGCGCGTTGAATTCCCGGGCGACCTGATAGAGCCGATACCGGTACAGCATCCAGAGCAATGCGAAAAAAGCCCCCACGCACGACAGCAAAAACCAGGTGGTCTGATAGTAGGCCGGAGCGATGGAGAAATCCAGGAAATCGCCAGCCTCATTCCACACACCGCTGTTATTCGAGGCCATGACGCGGAAACGATAGTTGCGGGGCTTGAGATTCGTATACTGCGCCTCGCGTTCATTGACCACCTCTTTCCAATCCGGGTCCTGGCCCTCCAGCTTGTAACGGAAATGGACTTTCTCCGGCGCGGCAAGGCTCAGCGCCGTGTAACGGATCGTGACATCGCGGACCAGAGCCGGCAGGCGCCATTCATGGGATGCATCCCAAAGCTTGCCATCCACCTTCATTTCCTCGATGTGCAAGGGCGGCGGGAGTTTGTTGAAGGGAAGGTGATGCGGATCGACGACTTGCACGCCGCCTCCCGATGTCACAAACCACAGTCTGCCATCAGTGGCCTTCGCGATCCGCGGACCGTAGCCGCTGATGCTTCCAGCACTGAGGCTCACTCCGTCGGAATTGTCGAAGAGATTCGCCTGCATCGTGCGGCTCGGGTCAGCAACCCATCGATCCCACTCGGCCCGCGCAACGCGCATTAGCCCGCACGCCGTGAACAACCAGAACGAATGTTCGTCGTCCTCCATCGTCCAGTGGACGGTATCGCAGGGCAATCCGTTCTTGCTGGTGAATGTAGTAACGCGCCGATCTTTAATGCGGCTGAGTCCGTGCTCGGTTGCGGCCCAAAGAGTACCGTCCGAATCGAGTTGAAGGCCTAAGATCATGCCGTCTCCCAGCCCATTACCGGCCGAGTACGATTCACGGGTCTGACCTCCCTCGAAATAGGCTACACCGCCACCACTGAAGCCGAATCCGAGCCACAGCCCGCCTTGTTCCCGGGCGGGAAGTAGATTTGTAACGATTTCCTTATGGCCCAACCGGGACCGCGGGATCTGCTCGACAACGCGCTCGTCACGCAAGTGCAGAAGACCCTGGTCCTCGGCAAGCCAGAGATTGCCGGCATGGTCCCCTGTGATGGAATGCACCTGTCCCCCAGTGACGGCACCTACGCGCGCAAATCTGCCTTCCTCGAAGTAGCTAAGTCCGCGACGTGTGAACGCCCAGACCCGCCCGCGATCATCCTGAAAAAGGGACTGCGGGGTGTCATCCGGGAGTCCGCTTCCCTTGCGAAAAGTCGTAATTTGCCCGTGTTTCCACCTATTCAAACCATCCCGGCTGCCAACCCAAACGCTTCCGTCCCTCGCCGCGATCACGGACCACGTAGCGTCGGTCGACAAACCTTGCTTTACAGAAACCGTAGAGACCGTGAAATCCCGGAAGCGGTCGAGTCCCCCGGCGGTGGCTACCCAAACATTGCCTTCGCGATCCTCGAACAGACCGTTAATGAGGTCACCCGAAAGGCCGTCGAATCGCGGAAAGACATCTGTCCGGCCCTGGTGTACGTGTAACAGCCCGCGGTCGAGCGTTCCAATCCACAGGCCGCCATCGCGATCCCGGAGCAGTCTTTGGGCTTTGATGGCCTTCCCATCGCCGCGTATGGGATAAGGCTCCGGTCTTCCCTTAACGAGCTTTCTGATTCCGCCACCCATCGCGATCAGCAGTTGTCCGTCTTCACTCTTATTCAGATCATTGACTTCCGCTAGCGGCATCGGATAACGCTTTGGCGGGCCAGGCCTCCAGCGCAATAGAACGGTGCCCGCGCCTGCCCAAAGATTTTCGTCTTCCTCATACAAAGATCCAACACCGAGGCCGAGGCTGCCATCCTGGCCGTAACACCGTGTTCCCCCTCCTCGGATCGCACAGAGCCGGCCAGTGGGAAATGCCGAACCGCCAGCCCATACCGTTCCCTCATGGTCCTCAATAAGCGACAACACATGCTGGGAACTAAGGTCCGGGTACCGGGTCAGCCTGGCGCCGTTCCAACTCACAAGCCCCGCATAAGTGCCGATCCAAAGAGTACCATCGCGTGCGGCGAGCAGCCTGCTAATCCGGCCACTAGGGAGCTTCTCAGCCCCCGGCGGCGCCCATTGAACAGCGCGAACGCCATCGAAGCGAAGCAAACCAAGTTCGGTGCCGAGCCAGAGGTAGCCGTCAGGCGTCTGGGCAATTGCGTTAATGGCCCCTTTGAAAAAGCCATCGCGGACCGTCCACGCGGTGTGCGCGTATTGATTGATGTCGAGTGAAGAGTTTAAGGCGAAAGCACAAGGGCAGGCCGCCAGGACGAGGCCTAGCGCGATAGCCGTGGATGGTTTACGGTCCGCTCTCTCCACGCAGGCACAATTATCTCTTACCCATTCAGTTTGCACCCGATTCGGCCCGGCGGCGTCCCTTTTCCAGTACCCGATCGATAGAAAAACCTCACTCTTTTGAGGCTACCTCTCAAATGCTTGCCGACGTTATAGTGCACCTAAGAGGCTCAACCGACTTGACCGCTCGCTGGCGAGTCCGTATAAACAAGTTTTTCACACTCGCCCCGCGCGCGGCCGAGAAAGGTGCTCCTATGCTCGCATTGAGAAACAGAGCCGCGACCGCCTGCTCGTGCTTCACCCGGGTTAGAAAGCGGTTGCTTGCCCTGACCCTCCTATCCGCAGCGCCCCTGCTGGCGCAGAACGCCGAACTCTCCGGCCTGATTACCGATCCCTCCGGCCTCGCGGTGTCGGGCGCAAGGGTAGTCGTGCAGAGTTCGGACACCGGCGCAACCCGCACCGTCTCCTCAAACCAGCGAGGTGAGTACAGCGTGCCAGCCCTGCTGCCGGGCCCATACAACATCACAGTAGAGGCAAACGGCTTTAAAACAGTCCAGCAGAATGGCCTCGTGGTCGAAGTGAACCAGCGGGCACGATTGGATTTTGCGCTCACCGTCGGCAGCACCACAGAAACCATCACGGTGCAGGGGAGCGCGCCGCTCCTCAACGCCTCAGATGCATCGGTGAGTACCTTGATCGCCAACCACTTCGTGGAAAACCTGCCATTAAACGGACGGAGCTTCAGCTCCCTCATCGACCTGACGCCGGGAGTAGTCCTGACGCCGTCCAATACCTTCGAGCAGGGCCAGTTCAGCGTGAACGGCCAGCATCCGGATGCAAATTACTTCCTGGTAGATGGAGTAAGCGCCAATTTGGGAACTGCAGGGAGCGGCATCACGTTGGGTCAGGGCGGAGCCGGCCAGCTTCCGGCCACCAGCGCGTTCGGAGGGACCAGCAACCTGGTGTCCCTGGATGCCCTGGAGGAGTTCCGGATTCAGACTTCGACCTTCGCGCCGGAATACGGTCGTACTCCGGGCGCTCAGATATCGGTGGTCACAAAATCCGGCACGAACGCCGTTCACGGTACCGCATTCGAGTACTTCCGCAATGACAAGCTGGATGCCAACGATTGGTTCGCTAACGCCAACGGTCTGGCGAGGCCCCAACTGCGGCAAAACGATTTCGGCGGCGTCCTGGGTGGGCCGATCGTCAAAGACAAACTGTTCTTCTTCGGTTCTTATGAGGGGCTGAGGGTGCGCCAGCCTAAGGTTGCGGACACGTTCGTGCCCTCCCTGGCCACGCGCCACAATGCGCCTGCAGCCGTTCAGCCGCTGCTCAATGCCTACCCCTTACCGAACGGACGTGACCTAGGCAACGGAACAGCCGCGTTATCGGCCAGCTACTCCGATCCGTCCACCCTGAATTCCTCCGGCATCCGCATCGATTATGTACCGTGGCGACGAGTAGCTATTTTCGGAAGGTATAGCGACGCCCCGTCGAGCCTCGATCTGCGTGCCCCTGGCGGTTATGAACCTAGCAACGTTTCGGATGTAAAGTACCGGACCCAGAGCTTGACAATTGGAAGCACCCAGTCCCTTACGCCCCGGCTGACTAACGAGTTCCACTTCAATTACAGCCGAAGTCGAGGGAGCGACCTCTTTACGCTTGACAGTTTCGAAGGGGCAGTGCCTCCTCCGGATTCAGTGCTCTATACAGCGTTTGCTTCTCCGCGGAACTCGAGTTTTGAATTCTATCCCGGTGCTGGACTTGAATTCCTCACCGGCAAGTTGGGGGACAACTTGCAGCAACAGATCAACGTGACGGACAACTTCTCCCGTATTATTGGCGCACACCAGATGAAGTTCGGGCTGGATTATCGCCGGTTGAGCCCGGACGCTGGTCTCGTGCCCTATCAGGTGCAATATATCTTCCGTTCATTGTCAAATGTTCTAGCCAACACGGTTCCGACCGCCTATGTCCTTTCGAGGACCGCCGACGTGCGACTGCTCTTCACAAACTGGAGCCTGTTCGCTCAGGACTCATGGAAGGCCACGCGCACATTGACGATCACTTATGGCCTGCGGTGGGAGTACAACGCCGCTCCCTCATCACCCAATGGCACTCTTCCGTTTACCGTCACGCAAGTGAATAATTTCGCCACTATGACATTGGGCCCACCGGGCACGCCCTTATGGCATGCACAAAAAGACGATTTCGCTCCGCGGCTCGGCATTGCCTGGCAGCCGCTCCCGAATCTGGTTCTGAGGGCCGGCGCCGGTATCTTTTATGACCTCGGATATTCCGCCGTGGCCGATGGGGCGAGCGCGTTCCCATTCGTTCAGTCGAAGAATATTTCCAATACCTCATTTCCGCTGAGCGCTGCCCAGACCGCGCCGCCCCCCTTCACACGACTCCGCCTGTTAACTACCTTGCGGTGGTAGACCCAAATCACGTATTGCCGAGAACGTATGAATGGACTGCGGCGATGGAGAGGACTTTTGGAAACGCCGATGTCCTCTCCGTCACCTACCTCGGCGCTGCGGGCCGCAAGCTGATGCGGCAGGACGTTTACATAGCGCCGAATACCGAGTTCACCGGCGAGTTTGATTTGATGAGGAACGACGCGGACTCCAGCTATAACGCGTTCCAAGTTCAGTACCGCCATCGCCTCGCTCACGGACTACAGACATTGCTCTCATATACCTGGGCGCATTCGATCGACGATGCTTCCTCTGACGCCTATTTCGTGAATTTGCCTGGGAGCGACGCGCCTCTGTCTCAGGAGCGTGGTTCGTCCGACTATGACATCCGGCACACGTTCTCAGACGCCGTTTCGTATAACATACCCGCGCCAGGCGGTGGAATCTGGAAGGCGATCTTTGGAAACTGGTCGACGGATTCGATCGTGTACGCTCGATCTGCGCCCCCGGTGAATGTGGTCACCGGGCTAGACCCCTTCAATACCGAGGTCTTGTCAGGAGCCTGGGGCGCGACGCGCCCGAATCTGGTTTCCGGAGTGCCGCTCTGGATTTCAGATCCGAACGTAGCCGGCGGAAAAAGAATCAATAGGGCGGAGTTCACGGTACCGACCGGACCGGTCCAAGGAAATCTGGGACGCAACGCCCTGCGCGGATTCGGCACTACGCAGGTCGATTTGACCGTGCGCAGGCAGTTCAAACTCCACGAGCGGCTAGCTCTTCAGGCGCGCGCGGATTTTTTCAACATCTTCAACCACCCCAATTTCGGCAGCCCCATCAACTATCTGAGTTCTCCTCTATTCGGGCAATCGACGCAGATGCTGGGAGCATCGCTCGGAAGCGGCGGCCAGAACGGCGGCCTCAATCCGCTGTATCAAATCGGCGGCCCGCGCTCGGTGCAACTGGCGCTGAAGCTCCTGTTTTGAGCAGGCACGACGGAAAGGTCCCGTTTGAGGGTCAGTATGAACCGAACCTCGTCCCGGCTTAACGCTTTAGGTGAGACGACCCGAAGAACCGCGTGAGACTTCGACTCTTGGACTCTCGCATTTTGGTGACCGCAGCCGTGGCAGGCCCTCCGTCTGATCGCGGAGGAGAACCGCGCCGAGGTCAAGTTCGAACTGGTCGAGCGGCTCGCTGAGCGCGAAGAGAGGGACTGGACCTATGCCGCCGGCTTCGCCACGAGCGGGAGAAGAAGCTTAGAGATCCGCAAGATGTACTGATCGAGGCCGACCGCCTGTGGCAGCAGCTGCAGAAGTGCCGGGCACGGCGCCGCGGAACGCTGCAACAACAGTCCACCACTCGCCTTGCCCTCGCGAACTACGGGACCACTGCGAGGCTGATTTGCTCAGGGCAGGACTGGTTCCTCCGTTGACGCGCCGAAGGAAAAACAGCAAGTGAAATCTGCGGTGATTGTGCCTAGGCAGGCGAATGGCCCAGTGGCGTTAAGGGCAATTGGCGGGCGCGGGCCTTTCTTAGTAGGGCGACAAAATCAAGCCAGGAACCTCGTATCGACGCCTCAGGGCGCGATTTATCCAACAAAGCATGAAGCCTTATGGCTCTTTGAGTGTGAAGAGTCCGGAAGCGGCACGCTCTATGCTTTGGTTTACCCGTACATTTCGGGTTCGTGGTTTTGCCGGAGGCAACAACATGGATCAATACGCACACGCCACGGCCCACGACTGAAACATCTCCACCAATAAGGCGACAAAAGATGGCTGCTCAGTTGCCAGCAACTATAACACTTTCGCCTGGCGAGAGACTTGGCCCCTACGAAATCCTCCAACCGATCGGCGCGGGTGGAATGGGTGAGGTCTATCGCGCGCGGGACACGCGGCTCAATCGGGCAGTGGCTGTCAAAGTCCTGCCCGCCATACTCACCAACAACCTCGCCTGCCGCCAACGTCTGGAGCGTGAAGCGCGCGCCGCGTCCAACTTAAACCATCCGCATATCTGCGTGCTGCACGATATCGGCGAGGACCGCGGGATTGTTTATCTGGTGATGGAGCACCTGGAGGGTGAGACGCTGGCGCAGCGGCTGGAGCGAGGTCCGCTGCCAATCGCCGAGACGTTGCGCTACACCATCGAGGTGGCCGGCGCCATCCACGGAGCGCACCGGAGCGGCATTGTCCACCGCGACCTTAAGCCCGGTAATATCATGCTCACGAAGAACGGCGCCAAACTGCTGGATTTCGGTCTGGCCAAGTCGATCTTGCCAGCGGATGCAGCAGAGACTAAATCAGCGGCACTAACCTGCGAGGGCATGATGGTAGGCACATTCAGGTACATGTCGCCGGAGCAACTCGAAGGCAAGGACGCCGATGCGCGCTCGGACATTTTCGCGTTCGGGGCCACGCTGTATGAGATGATCGCGGGCCGTTCCGCATTTCAAGGCAATAGCGCGGCCAGCGTGATCGCAGCTATCCTGACCAGCGACCCGCCTCCGGCCTCGAGCGCTCAGGCGACATCCGGAGACGGGCGGAGCGCCGCGCTCGATTGGATTGTGCGCCGATGCCTCGCGAAAGAACCCGCGGACCGTATCCAGTCAGCGCGAGATCTGGAGCAGGATCTGGTGTGGATTCAGACGGGAGGATTGCCGGTTGCTGCCGCGGCGGTCGTTCCGGTGAAATCTCGTGCGCGACTCGCCTGGGCTGCCGCCGCACTCTTCGTAATGGCCTCCTCGGTTTTGGCCACGCTTCTGCTCCGGCAGCAGAAGCCTGCGCCCAAGCCGATCCGGCTGACTGTGAATGCACCCGAAGGCACCATGATCGAGCCCGCCAACTGTCCAAGGGTTTCGCCGGACGGCGAAACCATCGTTTTCGCAGCGCGCAATGCCGCCGGACTGCAATTGTATCTGCACGATCTCCGATCCGGAACGAGCCGGCCGTTGGCTGGGACTGAGGAATGCCGTAACGCCTATTGGTCCGCCGATGGCCGGTCGCTGTTTGTGTTGTGCGGAGCGACGACTTCAGGGGCGAACCAGTTTCGTGTCGATGTTGCCGGTGGGGCGCCGCAGCCACTTCACCTCCCTTTTCTCAGTACCTACACTACATGGGGACCAAATGGAATTATTACAACCTCCGGATCGAAGCTCTATTGGCTTCGCGCTGACGGGACAGGTATTCGGCCGTTCAATCGCCTCCCCAACCTCTCTTACCCCACCTGGGTTCCCGGAACCGACTGGCTGGTTTATAACGAACTGACGAGAGTAGGCGAGCCGCAGGTTTCGAACCAGGTACACCTGGCAACATCGAATGGAAAGATAGATCGCAAGGCGATCATCACAGATACTCCCGCCATCTTCGCCCGTCCAGGTTACCTGCTTTATCGCCGCGGAAGCCTTCTTATGGCTCAGCCGTTCAACGCTAAGAGCGGACGGGTGGTGGGAGACGCCGTGGCCGTGCTGGATGGTGTGGGTGCGCCAGAGGGCAACACTTCCGTTTTCTTTTCAGCATCCAACAACGGTGTACTTGCCTTTTCGAGCGGTGTGGCAGGAGCGCAACGCCAACTGACCTGGTACAACCGGGCGGGCAAGCGGTTGACCACAGTGGGGGACCCTGCCGGTTATTCCAGTCCTGCGTTATCGCCGGATGGAAAACTGCTTGCGGTAACCATTAGAGATGCAGCCACGAAACCGCGCTCACTTTGGGTCTTTGACCTGACCCGATCCACGGCTTCGCGACTCACCTCCGACTTGTCGGACGATGCCGAACCTGTGTGGTCGCCCGATGGCGCGAGCATTACGTTCCAGTCCACCCACCGAGGGCACGACGATCTGTTCCTCAAGAGTTCCGCGGGAATGGGCGAAGAGGAGTTGTTGCTTGATTCACCCAATAACAAGCGACCGGAAAGCTGGTCTCCCGACGGCCGCTTCATCGCGTTTTTCGAACTCCCACCAGCCGGAGTTCCCCAATTGTGGCTGCTCCCGCTCGATTCCCGAAAGCCTCAGCAGTTCTCGAGGAGCACATTTGCCCAGCTAATGGCGCAGTTTTCGCCGAACGGCAAATGGCTGGCATACACTTCTAACGAATCCGGTCGTTCCGAAGTATATGTCCAGTCGGTGGCTGAGGCGAAAGGACGATACCTGATTTCCAACGCCGGGGGCTTTGAGCCACAATGGCGCGCCGACGGGAAGGAGTTGTTTTACTCGGAGCTGGCAACCCCCGCCCGGATCATGGCCGTGGACGTTGACGAAAAAAACGGCGTCCTGAAACCGGGAATTCCGCACGGGCTGTTTGAAGTCGCACTGGGTCCGGCGGGAGCGGGACAACCCACCCACCGGTGGGCGGTCTCGCGCGATGGCCAGAAGTTCCTTGCCGTCACCCCGCTCGAACAAAAGACACCAAACGTTTTCCATGTCGTGCTTAATTGGCCTTCACTGCTAATAAAGGACTGACATCTATTGAACGGAGTTCAAATCGAAGCAAACTGCGGCGGCGACAAACCCATGCACCTGTAGACGCCAAAGTAATCACGGCTTTCGGCCTTCTTGTTGGTACCGTCCGCCTTCGGCTTAGCCGCGGCAAGAAAGCCAAGCCCGCAAAGAAGGCGGGCCGGGCCACAAATTGCCTCATTCCAATCTGTCATTCGCCTCAATCACCTAATCGCTAAAGATTCTGCTTGCCATTTCTCCGAACCGGAGTGTTGACTTGTGACGACCGCAACCAGCCCGGCAAGGCGAAATGAGCCCATTTTCGTTTGCGCCTTCACTTCGCTTAACTGCAGATAGACGTGTCGGTCGCCAAAATCCATCCATTTGTAGGTTCCACGACTTAAGAACATGCGCTGCAGCCGGGCGGTCCCCTGGCCCGAAGCCGGCCGTTACCCATAGCAAGCCGATGGTGTTAAAGGTAGTCGATGGTAGCTGCTGCGAGCAAGTAACATTCGTTTCTTATTCGTAACAGCTCGTTGCAATCCGTCTTTGCAAACGAACACAAGAGTCGGTTATCTGGTTGAACCTTCGAAGAGCCTGCCGCATCTCTTTGTTAGAGGGCCACGAGCGTCGTGGGCCATCGTAGAGTTGGAGGCGTGCGTTATGTGCAAACAGGTTTTCTTCGGATTGTGCTTCGCGCTTTACGCTGTGAGCGGCATTCATGCCGAGACCATCGCGGCGGGAACAACCATAGATGTTCGAACAAATGACGTGATCGATGCCCGTGATGCAGGCAACGGACGGGTGTACTCGGGCCAAGTCGACCGCGACGTTTTCGACCGCGATAACAGGGTTGCCATCACGCGTGGATCTGATGTGGAATTGATGGTCCGTGACATGGGCCATCACACGCTCGCTTTGGATCTGGACGGGGTGGTCGTCAATGGAAAACGATACAGCGTCACAACGTACGACGTGACACGCGACGGCGAACAGAAGGATGGCGTGGGCGCAAATCGCCGGACCGGAAAGTTCGTGGGCGGCGGCGCGCTGTTTGGCACGATACTTGGCGCAGTGGCCGGCGGCGGGAAGGGGGCGGCGATCGGGGCTCTGGCCGGTGGTGCGGCGGGCGCTGTGGGCCAGTTGGCCACACGAGGAAAGCGCGTGCACGTTCCCGCCGAATCAGTTCTCACGTTCCAGTTGCAGCAGCCGTTAAGCCTAGCTCCCGATCGCGGTTATAGGCGCAACGGTCAGCACTATCATCCTGTGCAGTAAAGCTGATCACTTCAAATCGCAGCCTTCCGGCTGATTTTGTCGCCCCGTTAAAAAAGGGACTGCACCCGCCAACTCGCCTTATCCCCACCCGGCATTCGCCTCAATCACCTGATCACTAAAGATTACTGCTGCTTGATCAATTGCTCGGCCAGTGCAATCTGCCCCGCCGTTGCGCGCACGACGATGGCATTGTTGGCAGGATACGGCATCGCTATACGCGAGCGCGTCATGGGGCGAATGCGGTTTGAAAGATCATCCAAGCGCTTGGGCGCTAACTGGAGGCGCCAGGCGAAAGACTCGAATGACGTCGTCGCTCGCGCCCGGTATGCGGTATTCGTGCGGCCCTGAATCCTGGGGAGCATTCACAGGCTGGTCGAGTTCGTTGAACAACCACGCCGCGGCGGCTAGCCCCTCCTCGTTTCCACGCGCGGCAACGGCCCTCGCCGCGTTATAGGTGAACATCCAACGAGCATTTGTTGTGACACGTTGTTCCCACACCGAGGAACATTCGCTCCCTGTTTAAGTCCGCAGTCCTTTTTGTCGATTGTAGGATTACGATGAGACGCGGACGTTTCCACGGCCTACGGTTACAGCGACGCAATCCGCGTGCTGCCGGGCGTGCATCTCAATGTGAGTCTTTCAGGTGTCGGCGTCTCGGTAGGCGGCCGGGGCTTCCATGCTGGCGTGACGGGGAGCGGGCAGCGATACTTTAGCGCCGGCCTGCCCGGCACGGGTTTGAGCGTACGACAATACAGCCCGGTGCAGAACAGCACGCCGAGGCTTAGCTTTTGGCCGCTCGCAATTGCTGTAGCGGCCTTTGCCGTGCTGTTGGCAGTCGCGATGATGCGGTAAAATGGCTGAATTTTGGTCCGCGCGTAGAGCAAACCTTAATTGGGGCGAACAGGTCGCCAACTATTGTTCTTTGCGAGTGACACCTCGGACCTCTGACGTCCCGTTCGCATCGGCTACAAGGGTCAGGGCATCGGGGCGCCCGGGCGGCTGATCAACTCGATGCGCTACTCTGGCGTGGAAGACAGGCACTGAAGCACAAGACAGGATTCTAGAACGTCGACGCGCATAGGACGAATCAGCCTCAACAATCCACAATCAACAAGGCGCGTTTAGCAGTTTTTCCGTGACGCTGCGAATTTTGTCTTCCATCGTCTGCTCACGGTCGATACGAGTTCCGAATCTCATGCTGGTGGAGATTCGTGGCACTCCCGCAGCATGCAAGGCTTCATGGCACTGTTTCACGGCGGCGAAAACTCGGTCCCAATCGCCCTCGATGTTGGTACCGTACGCGTGAAGGTGTGTCTTGAGTCCCGCCGCCGCGAGGATACGCTCACAAATTGCGATCTCTTTTGAAACCGAGACTCCGACACCGATCGGAACGATGCACAAATCTGAGATGACTTTCATAGTCCTATTGTGATCACCACCAATGGCGCAGGGATAAAATGATTCGTGATTTCGGCCAGTCACTGCCGGTAAAGAGGATTTAAGTATTGAGATTTTCCAACAGTGTTCGTCCTCGTCAAGCCACAATCAGCAGAGCGCGTTTTTCATTCCCAATCCGCCGGGCAGAACCGCTACAGGTAGGATAAAATCGTTCAACGCTTATGCTTCTGGCTCCAGTCAATTTACCTTCGATCCTGCGAGGTTCTTTCGCCGATCGGCACGGGTATGGGCGAAGTGCATCGCGCCACGGATACCCCACCCGGCCACGACGTCACTCTGAAAAGTCCGTCCGAAGTCGTCGGTCAGGTCGCCGGGCAAATGGCCCGTTCCGTTCTTGCCGTATTTTTCGGAAAACATTGAACGGTCGTATTCCTTAAAAAATGCTTCCAACTATGCTAATGCCTCGCTTGTTCACAATCGGTCTCCTGCTAGTGGTTTTCTCCTCTCTGATCGCCTTCCAGCCGGGTCCGGCGTCGAGAGCTCTTACCGATCCGTTCGCCGCAGGCTGGATGGTCGCCGACTCTAATGGCGACGGGATCGTCGACTTCGTCACAGGTAAGATCGTAGTGCCGACGCATCCCTCCGCCGCCGAGAATGCCGCGGCAGCCGACATCGCCGCGCGCATTGGATTCGCCACCACCGGTATCACGCCACCCATAGTCATCAGCGCGGATGAGGATCGCAACGATGGTCCACGCATCTACATCGGCCGTCCATCGTCGGTCGAGTTGCAGCCAGAAGAAGGCGGCGTTTTTGCCGTCGGCGCCAATCTGGTGATCGCCGGGCATGATGATGCCGGATTACTTGCCGCGGCACAGGCTTTCGCTTCACGGGCCCCATATCTCTGGCGAGTTCCAGGCGAAAGACTGGATGCTATCGAACAGGTCTCTGGCCCCGGGACCAGGGCAACCGGGTTTACCTACCTGAAAGGAAAGGCCGGCATTAACAGAGCGTTCCTTCAAGCCGTAACAGTTCCAACCGAGCTTAAACTTGCAAACGTGCACGAACTCGTGATCACTGCCAATGGAGCCACTACGTCGATTGTCAATCCCATTCCACTCTCGGCCATGCCAGCCGCACAACCGGCCGCCGGTCCTGCGCCCGAAGCCCCTGCCGCCGACGCAGGTGACGGTGCAGCAGGCCCCGCGCGGCTCGACCTGGCGACGCTCTACACGATGCGTGGCCTGTTTCGTGGCACGCCGCGCATGCCGGTCCCATCGAATCTCGACACCCAGCTCTATGTTCCAGAAGGCGCGGCCGGAATCGCCATGGCGAATCTCGCTGCGCGGATGGGCATGGAAACTACAGGCATCACTCTGCCACTGGCCACTCCGACGAACGCCACCACTGTCCGGGAAATCCGCACGAAATCGGTGGTGCCTGAATCGTCTGACGTCGGCAAGGAAGCCGCGCGCAAGCTAAAGGAAGAGAGCCCTGCGGAACCCACTATCCGGTCCGGCCAGGGCGAGCTGCGCATCGTCGATAAAGCCTTTGGGCGCCAGCCTGCCCTGCTCATACGGGGAGACGAAGCGGCCGCGCTGAGTCTACTCTCGGATCATTTTCCGAACCTCTGGGAGCCCGGCAAGCAGAATCTTTCGATCGAAGAGATGCGCTACGACCTGCATCGTTTCTTTTCGCTCCGATCGAGCGCCGGCCAGGCGAGCGTTGCGCTCTACCGCCTGGGAAAGTGGGCCGAGGAGATCAAATCGCCTCGCAATGTTGAGGCGAAGGTCTTCGTCGACATTGCCGATCCGGGGCTGAAGGACCTGGTCCGCGAGGAATTACAAATGCGGCTCGAAGTGAGCGATCTGAAGATCGAGACGGGCAGCCTCCACGCCGGAACGCAATGCTGCGAGAAGCTCCCTGCGCTGCATTATCGCGAGCCCGGATACCAGTTCCGTCAAGGCACGCCCACGTTTCAAGAGGATGTCGTGATTCCGTGGGAGGGGACGCGTCTGCTCAAGACGATCAAGGACACGCTGCCAAAGATCAACGGTCCGCTAAAGGTCGTCGCACGCGTGAGCGAAGGCCCTGAAGTTCGGCGCTCGCTGAAAAAGCAGATCGAGCGCCTCTTGCCGAAGACGAGCCAAGTGACGGTGCTATGCGCGTTCAAATCCGGCGTGAGCTGGCTGATGGACGAGATCGCTCCGCAGATCAAAGGCAAAGCGTCGTCGCTCAAAATCGAGTTCAAGCGCAACGAGGACCCCACCGCGACGCGATCCATGTACTCGCCTGCTCGCTGGGTGCAGGAGCTATACCCCGTGGACGAGATGCTCGCCAAAGATCTAAATATTCCGCTTGAAAAAATCGATTTCGCAGAGTTCGAAGGCAATGGGCCGACCTATCGAGTCCACGCATATAATGCAGCCGGGAAGGAAATTCTCGCGCGCGAGTTCACTGTCACTACGGTCGAACGTCCCTACAACGGCGTCATGCCAGAATACGAAAAAGTTCAGATCGATACCGGCTGGGTGCGCATCGAATCCGGATCATCCGTCGTGCTCGATCAGCGTATCGCCACCGATATCGAAGAGTTCTGGGACCATTACCATAAGGATGTTCTGCCGAGGGTTTTCCGTACAGTGATGGCGCGCTACCACGGCGAGCTGCGGCCGGAATTTGCGCCGCCATTCGACACTCTGAAGATGGATTTCCATCTGAGTGAGCCCAATTACGAACTGACGGGTATCGACAAGGAGCGCATCTCGTCACTGGAAGCCCTTCAGGAAGATATTTTCTATTCCACGGAGAATTTCGTGAATATGATGGGCGATCTCCAAGCTGGCCGCGCCGTCAACTACGTCGGAAGAATCATTCCCATAGTCCATGCGTCCGATGACGGAAAGGACGGCCGCGTCCACATCGAGTTTTATGCCAAGCCCGCCGGCAGTCCTTCGGTCGAGCTTTCCTGGACCGACGAGCAAGGTAAGCGTCATCGCCAAGCGCGCGACCTGTGGGCGCTCCAAGGTGCGATGCAGCCTCGGCTGGTTGGCGCCCGCGCGACACCGCAGGGACCAGAAAGCCTTACGTGGCTGCTCCCCGCCGATTTCAAAGAAGACAGGCACGACGAATGGATCAATGAGGAAGGCAAAGACCAAGTCGAACGGAGTATCTTTCCGGTCGAGCAGGCGCGGGCGCAGCTCCACTGGCTAGAGCAAATGCACGCCGCCGGGATGTACAAAGATGAACTCGCGTATCCGCATATCAAAGAAATGGGTTTCGAGTTTGATTTGCCGCTTCCGCTGACCGCCAAAGTCGATTCGCCCGCGCCTCGGGAATACGTCAATTTCAAGATCCAACCTCCGGCGACGCCACGCCCGATGATCGCGGATTACCAGCCGAAATCTGTGCAGTGGGATGAACCGATCCCGCCGTCTGAAAGCGCATCGGTGCTGGCCAAGCTCGCGCAGTCGCCAGGCGTGACTGCGTACTGGATGGGACGCACCTACCTCGGCGAAAACATCTGGGTGGCCGATATGACTCTGCCGACGCCTTCGCGGCTTCGCTCGGTTGCCAAGGAGACTACCCTCAAAGCGACGATCGTCTACTCGGGCCGCCAGCACGCCAACGAAGTTTCTTCCACCAGCCATATTCTGAAGCTGGGCGAACAGCTCGCCGACGACCCAGAAACGCGCGCGATGCTCAAGCAGGTCAATGTGGTCCTGCATCCGATTACCAATCCTGACGGCGCCGAGCTTTCTGTGCAGCTCGCCGAGATCACGCCGAATAATATGCTGCATCCGGGTTATCACGGCGCGCTCGCTGCGGATGTCTCGCTGGGCCAGAGCGACCTCGATCCGGTCTATCCGGAATCGCGCACGCGGCGGCAACTACTCGAGAGCTGGTTGCCAGACGCATTCCTGAATCCCCACGGATATCCCTCGCATGAATGGGTGCAGCCGTTCTCGGAATATTCTGGTTGGGTGACCAACCGGCAGGGAGCCAACAACGGGCGCACCTGGTGGATCCCCCGCGGCTGGTTCACCAGCCTCGCGTATCTTCGCGACGACACGCACCCGTATAGCGCGAAGGTCACCTATGAAATTCGAGACCGAATCGTGGAAGCGGAGCGCAACGTTCCAGGCCTGCTGGATCTTGAGGCCCGGATGAACGCCCGCTATCAGCGCTTTGGTCAGCGCTGGCAACCGGAAAACATGCAGCAACCCATCGTCAACGGCATCCGGATTTACATGGGATTGAAAGGCGCCGCGGGCGGTGGACGGGGGGGCGCAGGCGCTGGCGCCGGTGGGCAAGCTGCGCCGGGTAGTGGAGGAGTTGGCGGCATTTCGCCCGATGTTACCTGGGACTCCGGCTACACCGAAGCGCCCGACGAGACTGCGCACGGTGATTACATGAAGCTCATGGCGGCGGCGGGGCTCGCGTTTGATCGCGTGCATCTGCAATATCTGGCCAAAGGCAAACTGCGGATCAACCATACGCAACGCGAGCAAGGTGGTAAAGTCACGTGGCGGGTCGAACGACTGCGTCCGGCTCTTCCGGCCTCTGAGCCCGAGCCGCCGCGAAATGAAACTGGGACGCAAAACGATTAGCATGCTGCTTCGTCTGATAATACAAGTAACAAAAGGGGAACTTATGTTTCTTGGACAACGCTCGATTCTTTTATTGATTTCGGCAGCTCTGCTGTTCGCCGCCGGGGCCATCGCCCAAACCAGCGAAGCCGAGATGACCGGCGCCGTGAGGGACCCGAGCGGGGCCCCGGTTGCCGGTGCGAAAGTGACCGCCGCCAATCAAGACACCGGGGTGTCGCGCACCCTCACGACGGAGAATGATGGTCGCTTCCGGTTCTCTGTCCTGCCCGGCCGTTATTCGCTCACTGCCGAAGCGGCCGGATTTAAAAAGGAAACTCTCACGGACATGGTCCTTACTGTCGGAATGCAGTTGGACAAAGACATATCTCTGACGGTCGGAAATGTGCAGGAGTCGGTGACGGTCACGGGCGAAGTGCCTCCGGTTGATACCACCAAGGGTGACGTTTCGGGCGTCGTCACGCAGCAGCAGATCGACGCGCTTCCCGTGAACACGCGCCAAACACTGAATCTGGCGCTGTTGATGCCTGGGACCACGCAGGACGCCTCGCGCACGTTCTATAACAACGTTGAAATCGGCGGCGGCGGGCGCTTTTACGCCAACGGCTTCACCGTGGACGGCGTCACCAACACCTGGGCCGAGCAAGGCGAACCGCGCCAGAATTTCCCGGAAGGCGCCATCCAGGAGTTCAGAGTCAACACGAACCAGTTCAAGGCCGAGCAGGGTCTCGCGATAGGCGGTATGGTGAACATGGTCACCAAAAGCGGCACCAACGCTTTCCATGGGGAGGCGTTCGAATTCTGGCGCAACGCCGCGCTCAATAACGACAATACGTTCACACAACAGAGCATCGCGGCGGCCGGCGGTAGCGGCAAAGCCCCTTTCAATCGAAATCAGTTCGGCGGCGACATCGGCGGACCGATAATCAAGAATCGGACACATTTTTATGTCGCCTATGAACGCACCCAGGTCGATGACAGCTTCACGATTTTCGTCTCACCCGCGGCCGCTCAGTATTATTCCGCCAGTCAGGGCGTTTTCGACAAACCGAGCTATGACCAGCTCTTCAATGTCCGCGTCGATCACGAAATCAGCAACAACCAACGTGTCTTCGCACGCTATTCGCAGGAATGGAACAAGCAGACCTGGCAAGGCTGCAATGGCGCTGCCGAATCGAACTGCTACGACGGACTAATCCCGCGTCACTCCTTTGTGGGTGGCCACACCTGGACGCCGAAACCGAATCTCGTGAACGATTTCCGCTTCCAGTACGCCTTTTCATCGTATCTGCTGGGCCCCTCCGGTGAGCCAATCTTCACTGAGCTTGGCAACTTCTCAGCCCCGCGACTCGCCGAGTTGCAGACCGTGTACAGCTTCCCCAGCTTTCGCTACGGCCAAGGTTATGGAGAACTGGGCATCGAGCGGCGAACCGAGTTCAAGGATGACATCAACTACGTCAAAGGCAACCACATACTTAAATTCGGCTTCGACTATAGTTACATCCCCTTCGCCGACGACACAGTGATCAATTACCAAGGCACCTGGACGTTCGCTACCGATCAGCCCTTCAATCCCAAAGATCCGGCCACGATCGCTAATTTGAAGAATCCGGTTACGTTCACGGCGGCCTTGCCTCCCCAGTACACATCCGTGCCGGTCTCGCAATACGGGGCCTACATTCAGGACGACTGGCGCGTGCGTCGCGACTTAACTTTGAACATCGGGCTGCGTTGGGACCGCGAGGTTGGTTCTTATAACGAGAGTCTCAATCCGGCATCCTTCCTGCAGCCGGTCCCGTTCATCGGAAATCCCAGCCAGCGCGGCCAGACGCATAACTTCGGCCCGCGCTTCGGCCTCGCCTGGAACGTACTCGGTACCAACAAAAACGTCGTACGAGCCGGATATGGCATCTACTACAACAACATCCAGACGCTTCTGAACTTTCCCGAGAACCGCAATTACTCGCAATGCAACGTCTTGATTGCAAACCCATCGTATCCCAATCTCTACGGCAACCAGAGCGCAACCGCCTTCTGTTCCAGCGCGCCGCCTACAGTCACGGTGCTTGACAAAAACTTCGCTATGCCGTATTCACAGCAATTCACGCTCGGTTATTCTCGCGAAATCACGCACGATTTTTCGATTCACGTTGACGGCGCTTACATCCACACCTTGAGGGATTGGCGGACCTGGGACATGAACTACCCGAACGCGGCCGGGGTACGGCCGAACCTGGCGTTCGCGCGCATCCTAGACCACAAGTCTATTTCACAATACAAATACAAAGCGCTTTACGTTCGCGCCGAGAAGCGTTTTGCCCAGCGGTACCAGTTTCTTGTTTCGTACTCGCTCGCCTCGAATCGTGATGATAACCCGCAAGCGCAGGTGACCAATCAGAACAACTACAACCTGGACTGGGGTCCAGCGAATATCGATCGGAGGAACGCGGTTGTTGCCGGCGGATTCGTGCAGCTTCCCTGGAAGATCACGGCCGGCGCGTTCTGGCAGTTGCGGTCGTCGCTGCCGTTCAGCGTCACGGCGCCGGCGATCGTCATCGACGGTATTACCCAATATGTGCCGGGCACGACCCGTGACATGGGGAATCGCAACAATACAGCCCTTCTGGCAGCGGTGAATGCGTATCGGGCCACTCTGGGACTCGCTCCGGTTCCTGCCTCCCAAATCGACAGCAGCCGGTTCAACAGCTTCGACCTGAAACTGAGCCGCGCGTTCTTTGTGCGGGAACAGCGCAGGCTCGAAGTGATCGGACAGGCATTCAATCTTTTTGGGGTGACCAACCTGGGCGCCGATGCGAATCATACCGGAACGACAGGTGCGGCGAACTCTCCGAATTTTGGGAAAATTCTCGCGGCGGGCAACCTCCAGCAAGCCGAGCTGGCCGTGCGGTTCGCTTTCTGACGCTGTGGGTTTAGGCCTCCGGTCTGTCACTCGCGCAGGTTGCAAGAGTTCAAGAGACGGCCGTCGTTGCGCGATTCACCCGCTAGAAACTCCATCACCAGCAGGCGTGAGCGGTCGGAGGTTTGACCGGAAAATACTTTGCCCTTTCAAGAAGAAGCATCAAGGATGATGTGAAGCCTCAGGTTTAACAACTCGCAGAGTGGGTTTAGTGACTCTTCTTCCGTTGACAAGAATCGCTCTAAGAATCTCAAAACCTGGATATTTGCGATGGGCCGAGTCAAACTTATATGCTTCGCTACCATGGATTTGGAATAAGAAGTCGGGTTCCCGTCATCTGGTCTCGTTATCCCGAATCGAGGCAAGCAAGAAGCCGCCGAATCGGTGGTGCGATCCTTGAAGCGAAGGGATTGACGTGACCTGCAACAGCTGCTAATCCTGGTTTCAACTTCCTTGAACCGGACTTAACCGACCAATTCGTGCCCGCTCGAATGCGCTAGCGCGCCGAGCCGCTTACCACCACGCGGGACTATTCTGCCCAATGAAACTGCAGACGGCAAGAACTTTTGGTGCCGATCGAGTAAACCTCACGGGCCCGTCCGCCAAAAACCCCTCTCGAACGCGTTCTTTAGGTAGAAAATTCGATCGAAAAAAAATGGAGGCCTAGGATCGGAAGAGGGCCTCATTGAAGGATTGCCCGGTATAAATGGACTTCGCGCGCTATGCCTTCACTCCGACGGTTGTCCGCCGCAGCCGCTTCGGTTTAGCTCGATCAAGACTTAGATTTGGGCGGTACCGCCATCGACGAAAAGTTCGATACCGTTGACAAAGCTCGAGTCGTTAGAGGCGAGGAAGAGAGCTACAGTTGCTATCTCTTCCGGACGGCCCATCTCGCCGCGAGGAATGAGGGCTTTGAACCGCTCCTTTGCCTCAGGGCCGAGTGGATCGAGAACCGGCGTGTCTATGGTGCCGGGGCTCAGGATGTTCACTCTTATTCTTCGCTCCTTAAGCTCGACAAGCCAGGTGCGCGCGAACGAGCGCACTGCGGCTTTGCTGGCGCTATAGACGCCAAATGCCGGGAAGCCCTTGATGCTGGCGATGGAGCCGTTGAGGAAGATGGAGCCGTTGTCGTTGAAGAGCGGCAACGCTTTCTGCACGGTGAAGAGCGTGCCGCGCACGTTGAGGTCGAAAGTCTTATCGAAGTGCTCTTCGGTGACCTGTTCGAGCGTGGCGAACTCACCCTGGCCGGCGCTGGCGAAAAGGATGTCGATCTTGCCCCTTTCGCGATTGACGGTCTCGTAGAGGCGGTCGAGGTCCGCGAGATTAGCGGCGTCGCCCTGTACGCCGGTGACGTTCTTGCCGATGAGCTTCACGGCCTCATCGAGCTTCTCCTTGCGCCGTCCCGTAATGAAGATATATGCACCCTCTTCAACGAAAAGCTTTGCCGTTGCGAGCGCCATGCCGGACGTCGCAGCGGTGATGACTGCCGTTTTTCCTTCGAGCTTCCCCATAACGTTCTTCTTTCGTATTTCGTTGGTTTTTTGGACAGCCCGCCGCCGAAATACTATGGTAGCGGGCTTTGTGAACAAAGTGGTTAGCGGAGGCCACCGCCTGCGCGGACCAGCTCGCCGGTGATCCACTTGGAGTCGTTGGAGGCGAGGAAGGTGGCGACGCTGGCAATGTCATCGACCTGACCGATGCGGCCTAACGGGGTCTGCGCGACGGCTCCCGTCTCGAAGTCTGAACCGATGAAGCCTGCGGTGCGCACGCCTTCGGTATCGACCATGCCGGGATTGATAGAGTTGACGCGGATCTTCTTCGGGCCAAGCTCCTTGGCGAGGACGCCGGTGATGGCGTCGACCGCGCCCTTGGTTCCGGTGTAGACGGTGCTGTTCGGCGGCGTCAGGCTGCTGACCACAGAGCCGATGTTGATAATGCTGGCGCCTTCGCCCAGGTGCTTGACCGCAGCCTGCGTGGTGAGCAGAAGACCGAGCACGTTGACTTTGAAGAGCTTGTTGTAGTGCTCTTCGGTGAAGGCCTCGATAGGCAAGAACTCGTAGACGCCGGAGTTGTTGACGAGAATGTCGAGGTGACCAAACTTCTTGATGGCTGCGTCGATCACTCCCTGAGCTTCGTCAGCCTTCGAAACATCGCCACCGACGGCGATGGCTTTGCCACCAGAGGCGGTGATGGCCGAAACCACGTTATCCGCACCGGCCTTGCTCGAGGCGTAGTTGACTACGACCGAGGCGCCTTCAGCGGCGAGCGATTTGGCGACCGCGGCTCCGATTCCTTTTGAAGCACCAGTGACGACCGCGACTTTTCCTGTGAGTTTGCTCATTTGTATATTCCTCTTTTCCTTAGTACTGCGTTCACTTCCGAGACCGTGGGGGCTGCTTCGCTGGCTTCCCTCAGTCAGTTCCATAGATGGGTTCGGTGGCCAGAAGGATTCAACGGTTCAGAACTAATGAACTATTGAACCGTTTCCTCTATGTGACTACTCTTATGGGTGTGCGGCCCATGTTCCATCCGTCGATTGAGGAAGTTACCGTGGAAGGAATCCTCCATGCACTGTCGGACACGGTACGGGTGGCCATGTATGCTGACATCGTCGCGCAAGAATGCCCACAGAACTGCTCCAACTTCCTGACGGTAAGCGATAAGGCGATCCCGAAGTCCACGCTCTCACAACACTTCAAGATCCTTCGTGAGGCTGGCCTGATACGGAGCGAGCGCCACGGTGTGGAGATACGCAACGTCTCCCGCTGCGCGGAGCTAGAGCAGCGCTTTCCAGGGTTGATACGGGCGATCGTCACCGCACATACCATCCAGTCTGCAGATGACGCGCATGCGAAGATGCGAACTACAAAGCGATCTTCCAAACGGGCCGCGAAGTAAACTCGACGACCTGCAAGCGCCTGCCTCTAAAACCGACCTAAATGTTAATTCGTATTATCTGCTGCTGTGCGAGCCTGCCGCCGTTCCAACCATCCAACGTGTCGGCCTGACCGCCGTTGCCGAATCCGTTCCGGAAGCAAACGCTCTGCAATGAGGCATTTTGTAGAACCCCGTTCCTCTAATGCCTTTTTGGCGCAAGGTATGGGTCGGTCCCGAGGTACGAGGTCCAGAATCTTAGGCGGATGGGGTAGCGATTGATTTCTGGCGGGAAGCTGGCGAATAAGGAGTCAGGAAGGGCAAGTCTCCGGCCCGCCAGCCGGAGAGCAGGCAAGTTCCGGGTTTCGGTCCGTGCGGAAGGGGCGGAAGGACCGTCTTTGAAGCGTACTAGACGTAATGCATTTCCAAGGTGGGAAAAACTTGCTCTCAACGGCCCAAAAGAGGCAGTTGGGTGTATACTTGTTTGGCTCAGGTAACCAAAGTGGAAATCCTGGGCAAAACAACTGAACGGGAGGGATCGCGAGTAGATGATGCGATGGGGTGCAGCTTGTGTTCTGGCAGCGAGCGCGGCGAGTTTTGGCGGCACGTATGTGGTGCCAACGCAGAATGCGAGCGTGCCGGGGAATCAGTCGCTCGGGCTGGGATCCGCTCCGCAGCGGATTCAGGAGATTGTCGGGAGTGGGCAGTTCACGGCTCCATTGGTAATTACGGGGTTGCGGTTTCGAGCGGCGCCGAATACGGGCCCGATCAACTTCACCTACCCTTCACTCAAGATCACGGTTTCCACGACGCAGACGTATCCGAACACGAACAATGGGCATACGCTGCCCAGTACGACGTACGCGAATAACACCGGGCCGGACGCGGTGACTGTGTACAATGCCGCGCTGACCGGGACTTCAGCGGGCTGCATGGGAGGAGCACCGTGCCCGTTCGACATCTCGATTCCATTCACGTCGCCGTTTTCGTTCGACCCTACGAAAGGCCGGCTTCTGGTGGATATGGTGAATTCAGCGCCGACGGGAACGCCTATGGGTAGTCTGGACGTGATCAGTTTTTCGGATTCATCGAGCAGCACGGCGGCGCTGGTCAACGGGGATCCGACGCAGGCGACGGGCAAGCTGAACCTCGCCGGAATCATTTTGGGACTCGATACGACGACGGGCTTGATTACGGCGGTTGAAAACGCGGCCAGCAGTCTGGCGCCAGGGCTGCCGAATGCGGGAATCGCTCAAGGGGCGATTTTCATTGTACAAGGGAGCAGCCTTGGGCCATCGACGCTCACGTTCGCGCCGGCCGCCTTCCAGACCAACACGGTGAGCGGGACGTCGGCATCGGTGATGGTGAATGGAACAACCGTGAACGCCCCGCTTTACTACACGTCAGCGGGCCAAGTGGCCGCATTGCTGCCGTCGAATACGCCGACGGGTGCGGGAACGGTGACGGTTACGTACAATGGCGCGCCCAGCACTACAGGATCGATCACGGTGGTGCCGAACAACGTCGGAATTTTCACTATCGATTCGAGCGGCCAAGGACCGGGAATCGTCACGTATGCTGACTACAGCCTGGTCTCGGCGGCAAAGGCGGCGAATTGCGGCGGGCCGAACACAACCTGCGGAGCAGCGAATCCAGGGGACACTCTGATCCTGTGGGCCACGGGTTTGGGTCCGGTGAGCGGGAACGACGCATCGGGCGCTGGGCTGGGGCAGAACATGCCGAGTATTCCTCTGACGGTGTGGCTGGGCGGAGTGCAAGCGCCAGTAAGTTACCAGGGTCGGTCGGGATGCTGCGTCGGGCTAGACCAGATCGTGTTCACGGTGCCGGCGTCCAACGCGCCGACCGGATGCGCGGTGCCGCTGGCGGTGCAGATCGGCAACCAGGTCAGCAATACGACGGCGATTCCGATTGCGAGCGGAAGCCGGAACTGCACGACCACGATCCCGCAATATGCGGGAGCCGAAGCGGCGGTACTGGCCGGACCGATCACCACAGGATCGATCAAGCTGGCGCATTTTTCGGATGGCGGAAGCACATTTGAGGACGACGCGAAGTTCCAGTTCCAAGAGATTTCCAGTTTCAATCCGGGTACGCAGCCTTTCGCGATTTCGTGGATCGATGCTGCTCCTCCGGGAACGTGCACGGTCTACAACAATCTGAATGCCAACGAGAACCCACCGATCGCGAGTCTTAGTAAGGTGGATGCTGGCTCGAGCTTCAGCATCCAAGGACCAAATGGGTCAGTGAACGTGCCGCCCGGATCGCTCAACGAGTTCAACTCGAAGGGAACGTTTCTGGTGCCTGGCGCGTACATGGTGGCGGGAGCGGGCGGCGCGGTTATCGGACCATTCAGCGCGAACATCACCCTGCCTCCGCCGATCACGCTAGTGAGCCCGGTGAACAATGCGGTGGCATCGCGATCTAGCGGGCTGCAGGTCAACTGGACGGGAGGAGTGGCGAATGAGTACGTGCAAATTGCAGTGAATGGCCCGATTGATGGGACGTACACAACCGGTTCTTCAGTGGCTTGTATCGTGCCGGGAACGGCGGGGACGTTTACGATTCCGTCCTACGTCCTGCTGGCGCTGCCCCCGACGGCCAATGGAGCGTCGGCCGGGCTGGTGCTGTCGGCGATCACACTGAATTCGTTTACGGCGTCCGGGCTTTCGCTGGGACTTCTGCAGACGTACACAGACATGGGCGGCTTCGGTTACGGCTGGGGGTCGGGAAGCTTCAATTTGCAGTAAGGCCGTTAGAAGACTTTCTCTGCATTTTCAAAGACAAGTTCTGACCTGGATGGCCGGCGAGGGCTGCGTCAATTCGTGATAAGACCCAGTTCGGCTTTGATATCAGCAATCCAACTCCCATAAATTCGATGCCAACTCTGTTGCTACCATTGACGGCCCCGATGCCGACGCCCTGATGCCGATGATGCCTGTTAAGTTGCAATATCGGTAGCTGTCCGTCGCCGCTCACATGCCAAACAGCTGCCTACTCGCTTTCGTGCTGACGGCGCGTCGGAAGACTCGAGGCGGACGCACCCTATACTTCTCCGGTTCAGCGGTGTTATTGTTTTCCAATCTCACAGTTGTTTTTATTGGGGTGGGTAGAGATGTAGGCTCTGGCATATTTTTACCTGCTCCTCCTCTCTGACCGTTAAATCCCGGCGTTTCTTATCAATCGTAGTGTGGTAGATTTGCTGCACGCTGCAACAACCTTTGACAGCTCCCCTAAAGCTCTTGCATCCTGTTGGGATTTGATTTTGGCTAAACGTGATTAGATACTCCACGTCGTCGTAGATGTGAATTTTTCCGCGCTCAGCACCGTGTAGGACACTAACAAAAAGAGCGATGGCGCTCCAGACCGCAATGCCGAAGTCGCCCTTCACTTTTACAATTCCTCCTCGCCCAGTGCTTTAGGTCTAAGTCGAATGAAAAACTCACTCTTCAGGAGGCGGGCCGCATCTACGAGCAGCCGTCGGCTTCAGCATAGTCTATTTTGGACTATCCGATCTTCGGCTAGTAGGCTGTTTCCGTTGCGTTCGCAAACGCAATGGAGAAATCAATCCACTCGGCCCGTTACGTGCCTTACTCAGGTGCAACTTGCCAGTAAGATTGGGGAAACACAAACTTTCGTCAGCAAGTGCGAACGTGGTGAGCGCCGCGTTGTCATAATCGAGCTGCGAACTTTTTGTCAAGCTTTTGGGCTAGATCTGAAGCGGTTTGTGTCAGCCCTTGAGAGAGCAATCCGAAAAGGCAGATGAGCCTGTCATGTTGAACTCATCGGATCGGACGATGTGCCAGGGGGTGCCTGCCCCGAAACCACCGCGAATGACGCAGCTCATGGTTGCGACAGTTTCCGACAAATAGCGAGGGGTCCGAATGTACGGCAGAGTTCGGCGATCGAGAGATCAATGAACCGGCAAAGCAAACGAGATGTAGCCCTTGGGGAGGTCGGGGCGTACTGTTCCGGCGGTTTCAGCCCGGCCGCCGTGCCCTCCGCCGGTGTTGATTTTCGATGAGGCCGAAACCACCAGGTATTGCCGTCCATTGACTTCATACATGGCGGGAATACCTTCAGAGCCGGCAGGCAAGGTAGCGGTCCACAACGTTTTGCCGGTGTCTTCATCAAGTGCGCGAATTTTGCCGTCACTTGCGGCAATGAAAATCAGTCCGGTTGACGTGACGATCATTCCATGGTGTTCCGCCATGAAGGCGCCGGTGTCGTGGGCACCCTCAGCGGCGGCCTCGGCATCTTGACCCAAAGGAACCTTCCATTTGATGGTTCCACTGTTCAGATCGTAAGCCACGACCGACGACCAGGGCGGCCCGATGATGTAAGGCTGGTCGGGATAAAGTCCCCAATCCGTGTAATAGCGGACACTGGGCGTTTGACTGCCGGGCGGATAAGCCGGGCCCGCGATTGGGCTGTAACGAACGCCAGTGCTGGGCGGGACCTTCAAACCGCCAGGGGCCCCTCCTGAAGCAACTACCGTCCCGGCCGGCGGCGGGGCTGTCATCTGCATTCCCGATTCCCCGCCCATCGGGCCTGGCCCCTTCAGCCTGCTGAGGTACTCGAACAACCCCTTAACGTCGGTATAGTGCAGGTCCGCGAAGGCGGGCATTTCTCCTTTACCGGAATGGACGGTCAAACGGAATGATTCGAGCGACAGCCGCTGCCCGATTCCGGCGAGCGGTGGTGGCCCCGCGCCGGCTCGCACACCGTTTTTGCCATGGCACGCCTCGCAGCGTTGCTGGTACACGGAGCCTTCCGGACTGCCCGCGCGGGCGCGCTTGCTCAGAGGGTCTTCCAGACTCAGCTTGTAGATGGTCGGCCAATCCTGCGTATTCAGGTACAAAAGGCCCTTGGAGGGATTGGCGGCTCCGCTGCCCCAGTTCGACCCTCCGCGTGCGCCCGGCAACGAGATCGTCTCCGTCATTCCCGGAGGAGTGAAGAGGCCTTCGTTGCGCATGCTCGCGATTCGGTCCTTCCAGCTGGCACGCTCCTCGGGCGTCAGGATGTAGGGGTTCACATCGTCAGGCGTTATCTTCTGACGCGCGAAAGCTGGGGGAGCGGTGGGGAAGGGTTGCGTTGGCCACGCCTGCTCGCCGGGCATTTCGCTTTTGGGCACAGGACGTTCTTCGATCGGCCATAACGGCTCGCCTGTAACGCGATCAAACACATACAAAAAGCCCTGCTTAGAGGACTCCGCCACGACATCCACTAGCTTTCCCTCGTGGTGCACGGTAAGCAGTTGTGGCGCGGCGGTTGAATCGTAATCCCACAAATCGTGGTGGACCATCTGAAAGTGCCAGAGGCGCTTTCCCGTGCGCGCATCCAACGCGAGCAGGGAGTTGGCGAACAGGTTGGCCCCGATTCGATCGGCGCCATAGTAATCATAAGTGGGCGACCCAGTCGGGAGGTATGCGATTCCGCGTTTTTCATCGAGCGTGATCTCGCCCCAGGTGTTCGTCCCGCCCGAATACTTCCAGGCATCTTTGGGCCAGGTGTCGTAACCGAACTCACCGGGATGCGGAACGGTATGAAAAATCCAGACCATTTTGCCGGTAATGATGTTGTAGGCGCGAAGATCGCCCGGAGGCGACAGATACGCCTCGCCAGTAGAAGATCCCAGTATGATCAGTTCCTCGAAGACCCGCCCCGGCGTGTCGGACTGAATGCGATTGATGGTCTGTGGATTGCGGCCCAGGCCTTCCCTCAGATCGACCAGGCCGTGGTTACCGAAGGTCAGAATCGATTTTCCGCTGCGGGCGTCGATCTCTTCGAGATAGTTGTTGATGGCGAAGATCAGGCGCCGGTCTTTCCGGTCCGGGTTTTCCCAGTAGGAAATGCCACGGGTCGTGAGACCGGGAAGGTTCGCGTGGATCCAGATCTCTTTTCCCGTCCCGGCGTCCAAGGCGACCAGCGAGTTGTTCCTCGCCAGCACATACATGACATTATCGACAACAATCGGATTGAATAGGTAGGAGCGGTTATCACCGGTGGGATAGGTCCAAGCGACCTGCAACTGGCTCACGTTGGACTTGTTGATCTGGTCAAGCGCGACGAAGTGGGATGAATCCGCGCCCCCGCCGTAATCTGCCCACGTCTTATGGTTCTGCTCCGCCGCAGCGAACGGGACCGCGATTCCGATCGTGAACGACAGCACTGCGAACTTTCGGCCGGCGCAGAGAACACCGCAAGCCCATGCATGATTGATGTAGACCAATGTAGCTTTCATCGCCTTTCGCGCTGGCAGCGCCGGAAGCAGTACGCAAACGCGCCTGCTACCACAATCATTGTTAATGATGGCTGGGATTTAATCAAGCATAGTTCCTGAGGTCATGTCTGCAACGCAAAACACACCGGACAGATAAAGACCTTCTCCTTAATGGAACAACGCGTGTGCGCATGTCTTCGTGCCTTGATAATCAAGCGGTCGAAACCGCAATTGGCGACGTGCGCTGCTGCCGGAGTATGACTGAATCTCAAAAGGCCATAGAGCGTGCTTGCATCGGAATACCGAATCGCTTTTACTAGGAAGTGGTAATGCTGCTTCCCGTCGCGCTGTCGTCTTACACGGAAGAACCACCTCAGGCCGACGTGCCAGTGACGCTGCAATCGCAGGGGATCTGATCGGACCTTTCCATTCGATGGATCGATTGGGCGATCCTGAATTCGCGAAGGTCGGGGATCTGTTACGGAATGCCGACGCTGGTTTTGCGAATCAGGAAGGGGCCATCTTTCGATCTGAGCCGCTTTACCGGTTATCCAGCGGCAGAGACGGGCGGGTGGCTATCCCGTGCAACGGCCTTCGATCGCAAGGGACATCAGGACGTGGGCATCTCGCTTGTCTCCAAGGCCAACAACCATGCGACCGATTATGGGCCTGAAGGACTTGTCGAAACCCTGGGTAATCTGACGGGAGCGGGCCTTGTTTCAGGCGGCGCGGGGTTGAGCGATAGCGCTGCACGCCGGCCCGTCTACCTAGACACCCGGAAGGGGGTGGTTGCGCTGGTGGCGACGGCGTCGACGTTTCCGCCATCATCCGTGGCCGGTGCCGCCGTCGTGCGGCAGGATGGGACGTCAAGACCGCGACCTGGGATCAGCCCCCTTCACGTCCGCAAGGTACGGCTCTTGCCGCCCGCGCTCTTCGAATCTCTCCGGCAGGGCGCCGGACCGCTCGCCACGAACGCGGGATCGGCGATCCGCATCAACGATCAGGTGTTCAGGCAAGACAAGGCCGTCGGAGACACGCTGGGAGATGGATTCCTCGGACGAAAAGGCAATTCTTGGCGCGGTCGACGAGGCGAAAAAGCGGGAAGCCGAAGCGCTACTTACTGTAGCGCTTGGTAAATCCGTTGCGTGTATTGGTGACGGTAAACGCCCCGTTCTTCGCCGCTGAAATGCGAATCCATTTGAAGCCATCGGAGGGCTCCAGGTTCGCGATGAAATCATCGGACGGGTTGGCGTCCTTGCCCGCGGTGAGCGAATAGTGAAGCTGCCAGATATCCTTCGTCTTACCCCGCGGTCCTGGAACTGCTTCGAGCACAGGCCACGTCTGCGCGTCGGCGCCTTTTCTCGCGCCGTTGGCCTGGATGATGACCGGTGCGTGCAGCGCCCCGACGAGTTCCGGTGCAATGCCTTTGAATTGCCCGTGGACGTTGACGTTATAGACATCCACCGTGCCTATCAGGTTATCGGGACACACCAGGTCATGACCATGATGCGCTTCCAGGTCGGCCAGGTCGAGCATCCGGAACTTGCCTGACGTGATGAGCAGGCCAACCGACTGGTCGTCTTCGACGTCGCTCGCGAGAGCGTCACGTTGTTTGTAGGTGTCGCAGAGCGCATTGCGCTGCCCAGCCCCGGCCAGCGGCTTCGCGATCAACTGGCCACCAGCCGATAAGACTAGGACGTCTACGCCTCTAATCGGGACTTTGTCTCCCACCTTGAGAACCGTGTGGCCGATCTTTTCGCGCAATGCTGCGTAAGGTGCGAAGCGTTGGACCGCCTGAGGGTTGGATGTTTGATAGTCACCGTGATCGAAGATGCGGCCCACGGGAATCTTCGCGACCAACTGCGGGACGTCTCCCATATGATCAACATCGAAATGCGAGATCACCAGGAAATCGACGCGCTCGAGGCCGGCAGCCTGCACCGCTTCGACGATTCTTTCAGTGGACGCCGGACGGTTGTTGGAGGCCGGCCATCCCACATCGAAAAGCATCGACTGGCCGGATGGCGACACCAGCAGTACCGACTTGCCGCCTTCCACGTCGATGAAATAGAGTTCGAGGTTGGGCGCGGCCGTGAGAGAAGCGGATAGCGCCAGTAAACAGGCGATCCGGCTCACGCTAATTCACCGAAAATGCCAGCAGAACATTGCCCGCCATCCCCTGCCCGCCGTAGCCCGAGTTCACATACAGCATGCCATCCACAAGGGTAGGACCCGTTGAGCTGAAAGATCCGCCGTTCGCGGGAATGCCGTTGGTGGTGGGAAATGATCGCGTCGCGTCGAAATCCCATATGATTTCCCCCGCCGCCATGTCGAAAGCGCGCAGGTGGCCGTCCATCGATCCCGAAAACACCGCGCCATTAATCGCGCTGGGCGGTGCAAGCTGGGCGGAATTGCAACCAGGCTTTGGCAAGCACGCGGGGGCCGGAGGCGGCGTGTGCCACAATACTTTACCCGTTGCGGCATCAATGGCGAACATGCCGCCGCCGGAAGCCGGCTTCTGGCGGTCAATGTCCGAGAGCGGAACATAGGCGACTCCCCGATGGCCCGCGATGCCCCACAGGACGCCGCCGAGCGTACTGCCCTTGCCAATGCGCGTTTGCCATACGACCTTGCCGTCGTGGTCCGGATCGAATGCATGCACAACGCCCGTTTTTTGTCCCGCGACGAGGAATTGCTTGCCTCCGCCTACATCTAAAAGCACGGCGGAGGAACCAAAATCTTCATCCGGCCCGTGATTCGCAGGGCAGTTGCCTCCGCCGCCGCTGGGCCCGCAATCCCAATTGAACATGTCCGGACTCGCTTGCTGCGACCAGCGAATCTTGCCTGTGTTCAAATCGAGGGCCACTACGGCGTCGGCGGTTTTGATGTCGGGATCGGAGTAGCCGTTGCCGGTCATGATGTAGATCAACTTCCGTTTGAGATCGAGCGTGGGAGAAGACCAGGTGGTGGCACCGGAGGGCCCGTAGAACTGCACGCCGGTTTTGCTCAGGCCGGTCGGCTGCGGCTCGGGCGAGGTGTAGGCGCGCCAGATCACCTCGCCCGATTTCGCATCCACCGCGACCAGGTTGCCGCGAAACCTACAGCACGGGTAGATCGGGTTCGCGCCCGCATTCTCCTCCTGCGAGGCGATGGGTACGTAGAGGCGGCCGTCATACAACTTGGGAGTGCCTGTGATGCGCGCGAACGGCTGGTCGTCCGCCTTCTTCTGCCAGATCAGCTTGCCGGTTTCCGCATCGAGCGCGTACAGGTTCGCGTCAAGATCGCCGATGTATGCGTGTTTATCGGGACCGATGACCACGCTTGAACGCACCATCGACTTAGCGCGAAACATCCAGTACAGGCAGCCGCTGCGCGCGTCGATCGCGTAGACGGTTCCGTCGTTGCTGCCGGTGTAGACGCGGCCGCCCGCCACGTTGGGCTGGCTATAGGCGCTTCTCGCCCCCGGATAACCGAACGCCCACTTCAGCTTTAGCGCCGGCACCTGGGCGGCGGTTAGACCCGCGGCCGCAGCGGGTTGAAAGCGCGTGTTGAGATTGTCGACGCCCCATCCGTTCCACATTGCCTTGGTCGGCGCTGGATGCGAACCAGTTGCGCAGAAACCGCTCATCGGCGGCAGCGCGGGCGCGCCTCCGGCTTTACCAACATAACGGGCGACGGCGATGCGCTCCTCTGGGGAAAGACTTTGCGCCTGCACCTGCATCGCTCCAGTTTCGAGCGTTTTCAAAATTTCCTGCCAGGGAGTCTGCGCCAGCTCATCCGGCGTGGGAGCGTGGGTCGCGCTGGTGGGTGAGTGACATTGCATGCAGTGGGAGATGTAGACCTGCGAACCCTCCTGCGCGACGCACGAGATTACGGCAACGAGACCGTATAGCGTAAAACGAAGCATCATTTAACATCCATCCTTAGTCACCTTTAGAGCGGACGCGCGGCAGCGAACGTGATCGTGCGGCCCGACCTGTCGCGAATCCGTATCCGGCCATTTTCCAAGGCCACGTCGGCCACTTTGTCAAAGACTTCTGGCGTCTTCGTATAAAACATCAAAAAGCTCGCGTGGAGCTTGGCCTTCGCTGGCAGCCATTTGTAGGTGGGAGCGCCGAACATTTCGTGGGCATCCACAGTTTCCCGATGCGAAACGTCAAAGGGCTGGGTGGAGAATTCGACACCCCGCGCGGCGTGGGCATCACCGCTATAGTTCATCCAGCTCATCAGCCAGGGGAACTCTTCGCGGCGGAATACGTAGCCGAACATCAAATGCTTGTCGGGCCGGAGCATGGTGACGTAACCATAGGTTCTGGCCGGATCGATCAGGCAGGTGGCCAAATCCAGTGAGGTTCCGTTCGCGGGCACCGTGGTCAGGTCGACGCTGCCGCCCTGGGTGAGTGGCGCGAGAGGCCAGACAAAGTCTTTTTCGTAAGCCAGCTTTCCAGTGGAACCGGCTTTCTCGGGACGAACCCGGCACTTGGTCGCCGGGATGTCGATGATCGTATTTCCAGGCGACAGGAACGGAGGCCCAATCGTGGCATGCTCGGCCCAGGAAAGGGGATGATCGATCGCCAATAAGTTCTCGACCTCCGTGTTGACGTAGACCACACTCTCACCGTCGATGAGGGCAACGGTCCGCGTAATATCCTCCTGCGCCAGCGGCAAATGAGCCTTGAGTTTCACATTAGAAGTGCCGCTGCCGCTGGCCGATTCCTCCACAGCTTCGAATTGCCGCCCGTTGGCCTCGCCATGAAACGGCATCCCGGCAGTGCGCTCTTCCTCGGAAGGTGCTCCGAATCCGTCCAGGCACAAGAAATGGCCTAGTGCCCCTCCAGGCCTCGCGGGCGGGGAGCCGGCTGCGCGCTGCGCCCGATCCATATTCCAGTACGGGCTGAGTTTTTCGGCGTCGTCACGTAGAACGAGATTGGCCAGCGTGGCGCCGCGGATGAGAATGGTCAGCTCGATTTTATCGTTGCGCAGAACGATGGCCGGACGGCCGTCGAAGTCCGCAGTTTCCGCAAGGAGCAGGATGGTCAGGGAAAAAATCGCGAAAAGCCCGATTAGGAACGATCGTCGAAAACGCGCTCGTGGCGGCTTCATTTCAGAATCATACACCAGGCGCCTAATTCCCCAGATTCCTGGACCTGTTATGGTGCGGTTGGTGCAGCACTACGCGCCCATCCTCAATGAGCGCATCCTTCGCGGGATCCGGCACCCGAACGATCCCGATTCACCGGCTCCGCAAAAACTCGGCCTGAGTATCACAAACATTGATGGAACCCTGTTGCATCGCCTTTTCTTAAACGTCTGATTCTACCGGTCGTTGAGTTTTAGCTACACACCACCCTTGCATTCGTGATCAGACCAGCACAACATCTTTTCTATGACATCCGCCACCAGGAGTGCCAAACCCCCGACGGCGCGCCCTACACCCGTCAAGGAAATCGAGCGAAGTCCATCCTTTAACGAATCAACTACTGAGTTTATTGATCGCGAAAACAGTCTGTGGCACCGAGGGGTCGAATACTCCACCCGACGGTTTTGCCGGGTCCTCTAAGATTTGCCGGGGCCTATAAGAAGGGGTAGTCCCGCTAAGTTGGGATAGTCCCGCCAATATTTCCTAAGGCCAGCCGGCATTCGCCTCATGACCCATCATCGCGATCTCATGGTGAATTCGGCACCGCAATTCCATAACGGAGAATTTATAGCCGCAATGGGTTCATCAGCGGAAATGTTATTTCGGGAAAGGCGCGAGCGCAGATTTTGTCCTTCCAGGCATTGGCGTCCGCGCGGTGTTCATAATCATGGCCAGGTAGGTGTAGTAACCGACCAGACTCGCGGCCTCGACGACGCCCGATTCACCAAATTTAGAGACTGCTCGGGCATAAGTGGGGTCACTGACACTCTGGTTGTGGAGCAACTCCGTACAGATGTCATAGAGGATCGCTTCGTCGTCGGTCATCTGTTCCGGCCGCCGCCCATCGGCCACGGCAGCAATGATCGCCGCGCCCAGCCCAGCGGTAATGGCCTCCTGGCTGTGACTGTTCCACTCATAGTAGTTGGTCCAGCTCCGTGCCGCGATCAAGATAGCCAGCTCGGTAAGCTTCGGGCTAAGGCGCTGTTATTTAGATTGTGAAGGCGCATTTGCAGGGAAGGCACAACCAAGTCCGGCACACGCCGAAGGACTGACCATGGCGGCCCGTTCAGGTCAAGCTTGCGAACGTCCTTATAATCTGCAACGGCTTTCTTTTGCGCGTCCATCAATTTGTCCGCGGGGAGGGATAACAGGCATTCGATCCTGACCCACGACGCTCGCCGACTGTAGCAATACGAGAATCAAGAATCCGTTGTGGGTTCGTGTCATGGTTTTTCCATCGATGTAATAACTCAGCGTTCGGCGCGCACAGAATCGAGCGCAAAAGTGCTGGTCGGAATGCCGTCGCCCTCCAGCACCTTGCGTAGATATTCGACCGCCTTGGTTTCTTTCCCGGCGCGTGTATCGATCCGGATCAGGTCGCGGTAGTGCGTGAGGATTTCAGATTTCTGCCCGTTCCAATCGACCGCTGATTGCGCCCAGGCGGGGCAGGCACCTGTCAGCAATATCCAGGCGAGCTTCATCGCACGTTATTATAGAACTCGTCTGGGGCGTCAAACCGTTAGTCCATGGGAGTGCGCGCCGGGCTGCGCGCCTTTCGAGGCTCGCCCGTTGACACATTCAAAAGGAGATCTATGACACGTCGGTTCCGTCCTTTCGCGCTTGGACTGCTCGCGGTGTTCGTCGCCGCATCCCTCACGCTGACTTCATTGGCTCAAGGGCCTCGCGCCGTTGCTTCGGCCGCCGCCAAAGTTGCGGAGACACGTGTTCGTGATCTCGCGCCTGCGAGGGCCGAATCGGTCGGCATGTCCACGGAAAGGTTGGGCCGCCTGGACGCTGCGATGAAGCGTCTCGTCGACGAAAAGCAGGTCGCCGGCCTCGTCACTCTCGTCGAGCGCCACGGTAAGATCGTGCACTTCAACGCTGTCGGGCAGCTCGACGTGCGCAAGATGGACCCGATGCAAAAGGACTCGATCTTCCGTATCTATTCGATGACGAAGCCGGTCACCGGGGTGGCGATGATGATGTTGTATGAGGAGGGAAAGTGGCAGCTGAACGATCCCGTGTCGCGCTACATTCCGGAATTCGCTCGATTGAAAGTCTACACCGGCAAGAACCAGGACGGCACACCCAAACTGGAAGACGCACAACGCTCGATGACGATGCGCGAGCTGATGACACATACGGGCGGGCTCGGCTATGTCCTTAACCCGAATAGTCCGGTCGACAAGATGATCATCGATGCGAACGTGCTGAACGCGGGGGCTCCGCTTCAAGCGATGATCGACGGTTTGGCGAAGATCCCGCTCCTGGCGCACCCAGGCACGCGCTGGTCCTACAGCATCGGCGTTGACGTCCAGGGGTACCTGGTCGAGAAATTCTCGGGCCAACCCTTCGCGGAATTCGCGCTCTCGCGAATCTTTGAACCGCTCGGGATGAAGGACACGGCGTTCTACGTGCCGAAGGAGAAGCTGCCGCGCGTCGCGCAAGTCCACTCTGGCTCTGGATCGAATCTCACGGTCGACGTGAACCGGCCAGACCCGACCGTGATTCCGCTCGGGCCGTCAGGCGGGGGCGGGCTCTTTTCCACCGCCATGGATTACGCGCGCTTCTGCGAGATGTTGCGGCAGGGTGGCCAGCTCAACGGCGTCCGCTTACTCGCGCCGCGCACGGTCGAAATGATGCGAACCAACCATGTCAATCCCGAGCCGCTCAAGACGATGCCGCCAGGCACTGGCTGGGGCATGGACTTTCAGATCGTGACGGATGCTGCGGCTGCGGGCGATTCGGTCTCGAACGGCACATTCAGCTGGTTTGGCATTGCGGGCACGTGGTTTTGGATCGATCCTGTCCGGGATGTCGCGTTTGTTGGGATGGTGCAGCACCAGAATCTCGGGACGACGCGGCCGATCCATGCGTTGTCGCGGAGCCTGGTATCTCAGGCGATCCTGGACTAGTGCCATCGGCGATGTCGCCCGCGTGCGCACTGAGCGCTCCGCCGCTGGGCACTCGCCCGGCGGCGTTGCTCCTTCTGCAGTATCCTCACTTCCGCCGAACAGTCCGATAGACCCAGGCACAGCCCCTGCAGATCGCGATTGGCGGCGAGGATCTCCGCCTCGATCGCCACGATCTCTCGGCGGCAGCTTCCATTCGTTCGGTTTTGACCTCGGTGAACGTGCGGCCGCTAGAGTCGAGCTTTGCCTGTTGATCGTGGCCAGGTACCGAAATCCACACGATGCCCATGGCTGCCCGTGCTCAAAATGCTGTTTGGGCTCCAGTGTTGGACTCCGGCGACGAGGTTCTGGCGGGCGGAGAAACGGCAAGTGTTTGAAATGTTTTGGTGGACCTGGTCGGGTTCGAACCGACGACCTCTTCCATGCCATGGAAGCGCGCTCCCAACTGCGCCACAGGCCCACGCTTGAGGTGCATTTTCAATATATCATGCCGGTTTCGCTACCATGGTCGAGACGGAGCCAAATCGAGACGGAGCCAATTCTAGATGGATCGCCAACAAGCCTGGAATCTTCTTTGTGAGTTCACCAAATCCGACAATCTCAGGCGGCATGCGCTGGCCGTGGAAGCTTGCGTGACCGCCTACGCCCGGAAGTTCGCCGAAGACGAAAACAAATGGTCGGTGACGGCGGTGCTGCATGACTTCGATTGGGAGATTCACCCTGAACTTCCGGACCATCCCATCAAAGGCGAGCCCATTCTGGCGGAGCGGGGCGTGGAGGAGGAGATCCGCCGCGCCATTCTCTCGCACGCCGATTTCACCGGGATTCCGCGTGAGTCAATGCTCGAAAAGACACTTTTTGCCTGCGACGAGCTGGCCGGCTTTCTTACCGCCTGCTCCTACGTGAAGCCCAACCGGAGCATTCATGAAGTGGACGTCAAATCCGTGCGGAAAAAATTGAAGGACAAAGCCTTCGCGCGTTCAGTAAACCGCGATGACATCACCAACGGCGCACGAGAGTTGGGCGTCGAGCTGGACCAGCACATTGAATTCTGCATCGAGGCGATGAAGCAGCGGGCAGCCGACCTCGGCCTGGCCGGAACGCAACCCGCCGGCGCCGCATCATAGCCCTGCTAGAATCTCTTTGGAAGCTATTCTTGGCCGGTGCTGGGCCTGGTCTTCAAAACCAGCGTGCGGCACTCTGTGTCGCAGGTGGGTTCGACCCCCACTAGCTTCCGCCATACAGCGGCATTCAGAATCATAATTTTAGAATGATTTCATCGGGTGTGCGCGAGTCAAGAAGTGAGTCACATTTGAGTCAATTTGATACGGACCGTGGCCTGCACGCTGGCTTTCGGACACTCCAGCGTCTTATGCCGCGACCAGGCAAAGCCTTTCGCCATCGTGCGGCGCCCTGCGATAGAATGTTCATGCTTTGATGGGTTTCGCCAGGATGCTAATCGCATGGTAAGAATATTTATTTCCTTCGCGCCGGTAGTTTTTGTTTCGCTGCTTCTCCCCGTGAGGTCCTCAGCCCAGGGCACACCGGCCCGGGATTGGCTTACCTGGGGCTACGATCAAGAACGAACTGGCTGGAACCGAGGGGAGACGACGCTTTCGAAGGAGAACGTCGGGAAGCTGGAGCTAAAGTGGAGCGCACAGCTCAGCACTCAACCCAAAGATGTGGTGCTTTCTACTCTTACCGCGCCAGTCGTAGTGGAAGGCGTGAACACATCGCAAGGCAGAAAGAACCTGATCTTCCTGGTGGGTAGTAACGATACAGTGTTCGCTCTTGATGCCGAAACCGGAAAACCGCTTTGGCAGAAGACCTTTCCCAATAACCTCACGCCCCGGCAGGCGGCCACGTGGCTATGCTCGAACACGCAGAATGCGACGCCTGTAATTGACAAGCCAAAGTCCATCATTTATCTGAATACGAGCGATGGAAAGCTGCGCGGCCTAAGCCTGAGCGATGGTGAGGACCGCATCCCACCGACGGATTTCGTCGTCCCCTTCGCCCGAAACTGGAGTTTGAACCTGATCGACGATGTCGTCTACTCGCCTACCGCGCGCGGCTGCGGAGGGGCGATGGCGAATATCTCTGCCATGGACGTGAGCGATCCATCGCACCTGCACTTATCGCGGTTTTACACCAGCGGTGGCCGACCTTCGGGAGCCTGGGGAAGAGCCGGCGTAGTGAGAGGTCCGAAGGGGATTTACATACAGACCGCGGACGCGGTTGCTGACCCGGCATCGGGAACTTATGGCGAGACTGTGCTTGCCTTTGCGCCTAAGGAACTACGAATCCTGGATTCGTTCACGCCGTCCAACTGGCGGTATCTGAATTCCAGAGATTTAGATCTAGGTGCGGCGAGTCCGATCATTCTCCCTTTTCAGAAACGGACGCTGGTCGCCAGCGCAGCGAAAGAGGGAGTCGTGTACCTGCTCGACGCCAATGCGCTGGGAGGCGGCCTGCAGGAGCATTCGACGCCGCTGTATCAATCGCCGCGCTTGGGCAACGACGAGGTATTGCTCGGAGGCCGAGGCGTCTGGGGAGCGATGGCTACCTATCAGAATCCGCGAGGGGAACGGTTTTTGTACGTGCCGATGTGGGGACCACCTTCGAAAGATGCGCCACAGTTTAAATACCGCTACGACGACGCTCCGCATGGCAGTGTGATGGCCTTCCAGGTTTCCGCCGAAGGCGACAAACCCTCGCTGACCGCGGAATGGATCTCCCGCGATATGCAGGTACCCGATCCTCCTGTGGTTGCAAATGGCGTGGTGTATGCAATCCAAACGGGTGAGCAGACCATCCAGAACCCGACCAGGGGAGATGTGACGGGCCTGACACCCGCCCCCGCCGCTGCTCCAACCGGCGGCACAGGGCAAGCTGCTGCTGCAGCCGCAGCGGCGCAATCCGCCAAGTTCCGCGCTACTCCGGTCAGTCATCTGGTCCTCTACGCATTAGATGCGGAGACGGGTAAACAGCTTTATTCCAGCGAGAAGATCATCACGAATTGGGTGCACTTTAGCGAGCCGGTAGTGGCCCTAGGAAAGGTCTTTGTGGTTTCCTGGGATGCCCACGTCTACGCTTTTGGACTTAAACCGTAATCAATTCATGGGGAACAGGGCAACGATCTCGTTGATATCGCGAATGAGGTTCCGCATCGCGACGTTGCCGCCGTCGCCGCACCTCAAATCGGGGGATTGTTCTCCGCCGAATGAGACTGTCAAAGTGGATCCGAACGACGCACTCTTCATGCAGTGAACTTCCGGCAACGAAGTCAGCGGTTTCGCCGCTTTGAGATCGGCTTGGAAGCGTTCGACTGTGGCGCGAGGAAGCATTGTCCGGATAGGTTTGGATTGCTCCTGAGATGTGCCGCGCTTCCGAGGCGCGGAAGCCAACTCCGCCTCTCCGGAATGCTCAACCACAATCCGGAATCCGGGTTTATTGGTCGAGCCGGAATCTATTATCGTTACGGTATTGGGTTCTGCCGCCGTCGCCACTGGTGGTCGCGAGATTCCCGCCATCATCAAACCGCCGATCGCGAGCTGTCGTAACATCCACTTCTATTTTAGATGCTACGCTCAGACGGCGTCCGAAACGCTCGTGAAATTGAAGTCCTGAGTAATCAGGGCGGGCACAATGTTCGAGCCGGTCTCGGTATTGGTCACGCGCACTGGTTCAGTCAGTTTCGTGGTCCGCTGCAAAACCTCCGCGGGGCTTTCGTTCCACCGGAAATTGACAACCGGATCGGTCACTTTACCCTTCTCGATCAGAAAGACGCCGTCTCGAGTCAGCCCGGTTAGCTGCCAGGTCTTCGGTTGAACAACGCGGATGTACCACAGTCGAGTCACGAGTAATCCGCGTTCGACAGAGGAAATTAGATCGGCCAGGCTGTTCGGTTGGCCATCGAGTAAGAGGTTTATCGGATATGGAGTCGGCTTTTTTCTCGCTTTTTCCGCCCAAAATCGATCGTAATACAGGTTGCTCACCACCCCTTTGTCGATCCACGCGATCTTTTCATTAGGCAGGAGAGACGGTCCCCACGGCGTCGATGCCAGCGTCGGATGAAACGGATCGCTGCGAAGCGTAATTATCTCCGGATACAGCTTTTCGCCAAGAAGCGTCCCTCCCGGCGCGCCGGGCTTGCTGAGAAACGACTGGCCCTGTTCGGCGTCACGGGCGTCCAATCCGAACCCCAGCCACCCGATCAGGTCGGCCACCGCGGCCGGCTCCAGGAGAACGGTGTACTTACCAGGATCGATTTTCTTCCGGTTGACACCGTTGACGCACTTTGCGGCCGACACTTTCGCCTGTTCCTCCCCGTTCAGGTCCTTTAGCGAAATAGAACTCTGGGTGGCCCATCCGGAACTGGTTCCTTCCCGGTTGCGCATGGTGTGTGTGAGGCTGGAATCGGTGTAGGTGTGATAGCCGAACAGACCGGCTTTGTTGCCGACTCCCACTGCGTTGGCGGAGCGCTGGATGTATCCCGCAGCCACCAGCTTGTTTTTCAGCGCGGCAGCCAGCACAGCCTTCACTTGTGGGACCATCGAGTCGCCACGCGCCGCCGCCGTGTACGCGTCGAAGTTGCTAAGACGCGGATATTGTTGCGCCGGCAACGCAGGCATGTCTTCCGGGTTCGGTCGCGATATCGCGGCCAGATCTTCCGCCTGCTTCACGCCGTTCTTGAGGGCCTCGGGAGTCAACTCCCCAACGGCTGCGTTGCCGCTGCGTTTATCCGCCGTGGTGCTGGTGATCGAGACCTGCTGGGTGACGCGATATCCCGAGGTCGTGATGCCATTATTGGCGAACCGGATGAAATCGTCT